>Ga0315280_10000777_pt1 | contig 57974 bp, 62 predicted proteins | sample YL17G06_40_MG_FD_203697 | JGI IMG/M metagenome (GOLD analysis project Ga0315280, IMG submission 203697) | Sediment microbial communities from Yellowstone Lake, YNP, Wyoming, USA - YL17G06_40 | ecosystem: Environmental > Aquatic > Freshwater > Lake > Sediment | place: USA: Wyoming | collected... | reverse complement strand
AGCGTTCTTCGTTGGCGGGGTGGCCTTTCTGTCCATTGGCCTGCGGCGTGCATACCATCCACCCCCACCTCCACCTCCAGCAGTGGCAGCGTGACTCAGGATTCCGCGTCCCCGATCCGAGCTCATATGTATGAAATAATCACTGTACATACGCACACATTAAGCTAGTCCCAATTTCTTAAAACCTTTTAAAATTTCTTCTATCATCACTTCAGGCGGTGTCTCCAGTTTATCGCATTTGACTTTTATGAAAGGGACACCTTTTTTCATGTAATATTGTAGAATTGGTCGAGTTTGCTCCTCATATATTTGAATTCGTTTTTTGATAACTTCTGAAGTGTCGTCTGGGCGTTGGTATAAAGGTCCGCCGCATTTGTCGCAAATCATGTCTATTTTTGGTTTTAGGTAGCGTATGTTGTAGACTTCGCCGCATTTTTTACATATTCTTCTTGTTGATAAACGTTCAATGATCATCCAATCTGGTATTACGAGTTGGATTATGACATCGATCTTAACAATTGATTCTAAGGCTTTTACTTGTACGATTGTGCGTGGATATCCATCAAAAAGGAAGCCCTTCTTTTCCTTGATTTTAGCTATGTACTTTTTCAGAACCTGTATTGTCAATCTGTTCGGGCCAAGCAATCCTTTTTCAACATAACCTTTTACTTCTCTTCCTAAATCTGTGTCTTCTTTCATGATTTCTCGGAAAATGTCGCCCATCGCGATCACATTGACGTCGAGCTTATCCTGCAACCTTGAAGCGTAAGTGCCCTTGCCAGAGCCCGGGGCACCGAAAATGATGGCATTAACCATTTCTATTCATCCCGAATATCACATTTCGTAAAGGAAAAGCAAGTTGATAATTAAGTATTACCATATTGGGACTTCCTTATTAAACTGATATGAAACAGACAAGGAAAAGGCTCACTAACAATTCAATGCTCGTGGAGAAATGGACGGTTGAGATTACAAAACAAATTCCCAAACTGCGTCATCAACATCCGCGAGGTATAACAAAAACTCTTTATTGTTATCCTTGAAGAAATAATGAAGTAGGTCGTGTCCCAAACGCTGAGCTGGTAAAAGGCCATTAAAATTAAGGTCACATCAACAGGTACATTAGGATCCATTACTAGGAATATAAGCTTTATACGTCGACGCAAACAAATGAAATCCGCATAACCTTTGCCTAAGCATAAGGTCGATGTCCCCTCTCTGCTCATGGCTCTGTGCTTCACTGCGAACGTCATCGTCTGTCTCTACGATCGCAATTCGATCCCGATACAGAAGGAAGCTGGGATCTTAGTCTTCGCCATCGGCTCAGCATTATTCATCTACTCGATCTTCTATATAAGGACCGGCTTCTTCGGTGAAACAGAACCGAAGCTGAAAAACTTGGTCACAAAAGGGCCCTATGGGCTCTGCAGGCACCCTATCTACTTAAGCTTCATCGTGATGACGCTGGGCATCGATTTGGCTACCAGGAGCATCATTGGCCTCGTGCTGACATTCGCCCTTTCCATTCCGAGCACCGTAAACAGGGCGATCGTCGAGGAGAGGTTACTGAAGGCGAAGTTCGGCGAGTCCTGGTTGAACTATGCAAGAGAGGTGGGGTTCATGTTCCCGAAGTTCCCCACGAAAACTAGATCTCCCGAAATGCAAGCTGACGAAATGATATCGTGATCAGAGATGGATAGCAGAGAAAATATGTTAAAGGCCATCGGATGCGGCCTCGGTGGGAACTTTCCGGTTGTGATACCCTATGTAGGGATTTTCCTGAGGGATCATTGGGAAGAGGCGACAGGTCAACCATGGTGGACGTATCACGATCCAGACCTCACTGGATGGCTCAAGGTCGAAGAGGACCTCCTTGAGAGGTTGGACATGGATTGGGTTAATTGCGGACTCTGCCCACCGAAAGAATGGAGGGAGGACCACAGGATAGAAAGTAGGGGGCGTCGGGCCTTCGTGGTCGGTCCCTCGGGCAAAAGAGAGAGGGAAGTGCGAAGGGATCCGATAGGGGGTTCTCACATCGCGATAGAGAAGGAACCGTCGATCGAATCGATTGAAGACATCGATAGGCGCATCGGCTCACTAGATAAGCAAGACCTCATTCAAAGCGGAATGCTCGACTATGTGAAGATGGTAGTTGATAAATTCGGTTCGAAGAAGTTCATATGCGCTAGCGTCGGAACGCCTTACTGGACAGCCCTCTGCAGTTACTTCGGTTTCAAGGGGATGACGGTGAACCTTTTCAGAAGGAGCGGGTTGGTTGAACGCGTCCTCGAGAGGCTGATGGAGAACACGGTGCAGGAGCTCAGGGCATATGCTGATGCCAAAGTTGACGGCATCTGGATCGAGGAATGCCTCTCCTCAGCCACTGAACTGTCACTGGAACAGTTCAGGAGGTTCGTTATGCCGTACAACGAGGAGCTGATATCGGAGATAAGGAAACTAGGGATGAAGAGCATATACTATCCGTGCGGTGATGTTCGTGACCGACTGGGGCTCATGATCGATATGGACCCAGACTGCTTGTCGCTCGAGGAAAGCAAGAAAGGCTTCGACATCGACATAGCTTGGGTTGACGAGATCGTATCTGGTAGGACGTGCATCTTTGGGAATCTCGATTCCATTCGAATCCTCCAGAACGGCACGGGAGATGAGCTTAAGAGGGAGGTCAGGAGGCAGATCGACATAGGCCTCAAGCATGGGAGATTCGTGATGTCTTTGGGAAGCCCCGTGACGCCACTGACGCCTCTCTCAAGAGTTGCGGAATTCATCGAAATCATTCGCAAGGAATCGGCATCGTGTTAATTACTAATGGAAGTAATACATTTGTTATCCTATCTGAAACCCTTAATCGTTAGGCGGGCTTTCACTCGCCCATACCTTATAGTATTTACCCGTATGCCCTTCAAACCCTTTCCTTGCCTTGTCCTCTGCCAGCCGTAGCCACTCCTCTCGGCCAAGTTTCTTGTAGACTTCAGCGCGCTTAAGCATCTTCGCATCGCCCTTGATCCTGTCACAGGGGAATCCGCTGCACTCGAAACACACGTCCACGTTATGTTTTACACAACAATCTCGAACGCAATTAGGAGGCCCGCCACTTCCGCCCTTGCAACACCTTTTACAAACCAGCCAGCTATCCCCCCTCCTAAAGAAATCCAAGCCCTTTCTGAATTCATCATAGTTGAACTCCTTGACCTCGGAGGGCAGCCAGTATCGGTAGCCATGGGAGTCGACCAACTCGGCAAGGAGGGCTGCGGCCTCCCTGAATGCCTTGTATCCGATGTATCTCGCGCAATGTCCACCATAACCTCCGCAATAGGTGATCAAGTCCTTTGGTTCCATCCTTTAACCTACCCTATTACCTAACGCAAGGTGAATGTTACATTGTATTTTACAATTTCGAATGGAATGAATCTAGTGGTTCAAACGTTCGCAAGGGACTTGACCCGACGTATGATCAAATAAGCAAGGCTCTTCCTGAAATGATATCTCTTCACAAGCCTCCGTAACGAATGCACATGTCCATAGCTTCTAAGGCCTCAACATAGAAATCGAGGCTTCCGAAGTTACCTGATTTTAAGGACAACAGCATCCCCGCGTATTCACGTTCCTCACTTATGGTTAAACACATCGGCACACCGGGGTTGATCTGTTTTCCAACATACAGGCCGATCAACTTCAGTTTTCTACACACAGCCCCCGAGGTCTCGCCACCTGCCACGATGAGCTTATTTAGGTGCTCATCATCCACGAGCGCCTTTGCAATCTCAGCATTCGCATTGGCAATCATTTCCCCCACCTGAACATCGCTGAGGCCCAGCTTAAGGCCGAGGTCCTTGGCCCTCAGTAAATCCCCTTTGTCGGAAGCGGAATATATTATGACGTTCTTCCCCAGTTGCAGCTGCTTCCTAGCCTCCCCCACGATCCTCTCGACCTCATCTCGATGCCTCTCGCCCCCCTCAGCTCCAACTGCACTTGTGGCATCCAACTTCAGGCCCTGAAACCCCCTCCCCATAACATATCGATTCTGTCCCATCGTTGCCTCGGAACAGCTACCGGCGATGACAAGGCTGGCCTTGATTCCCCTTTTCAGGTTCATCTTACGTGGTTTCCTTTTATGAAACATCCTCTTCTTTTTCCAGATCGGGGGGAGTTCCATGGCCAGAGCAGATGAGCCAGTAACAAGCTTGTAGTTGCACACAGCCTTTGCGATGTTCCTGATGTCCCTCTGTTCGATTGCGTCCAAAATCGTGATATCCACTCCTGCTTTACCTAGGCCGTCCAGCTCACGGGTTATAGCCCTCGCGCCCTTTCTGACAACATTATAGTCGCACAACCCTATCCTCCTCTTCGTCTGAGATCCTAGCCACACTCTGAGGTCAGCTTCGGTCATCGGATTCAAGGGGTGATCTTTCATCGGCGAACGATCAAGGCGGATGCCGTTGACAAAATGGGTGCCCATGTAGGTCGTTCTCCCGTTTACTGGCAGGGCTGGGAGGGCTATCGTATGCCCTCCGAGTAAATCTAGGCCAGCATCTATCATCTGCCCTATGTTGCCCTGAGGCGTCGAGTCAAAGGTTGAGCAATATTTCAGGTAATACATGTGAGGTTCATGGTTCCTCAACGCCTCTAGGGCGTCTCTGCTCTTTCGATAGGCCTCGCTCGACCCAACTGATCGTCCCTGAGTGCCGATGGACACGACATCGATCTCCCCAGAGTATTTCGCCAAAATGTCAGGCGGCGGGGTCTCGAAGAACATGACGGTATTGACATCGTGCTCTGCAAACATGCCCAAGAGGTCGGTCATTCCGCTGTCATCGTCAGCCACTGCCCCCACCAGCACATTCTATCCCTCTGACAATTAAATTTCGAATCGTTTTAAATAAGCTTTACTAGAAAAGTGATTGCCAATGCAATCGTTCATCGAAAATACGTGTTAGAGCTCATAGAGCCATACCTAAATTCATTTACGATGTCCCTTGCGACATTGTGTCGCATTAACACGTTCTTTGTCCTTCGCTAGAAGATCGGTCCTGCGGGCTTGCTCGAATTTATCGCCCTTCCAACCATCACAAGGTGACCAGAATGGAGCAGTGTCCAACTTATCCCCCCATGCACAGACGTCGTATAAAGAACCTATTCGAGCATAGACTCTTTTATAAATTTCCTTGGCAGTTAAAGTGTCACCGGGCTTCATGTCGAGCTTCTCTAGCAACATGAGGTCCCGAAGCTGATCCTTGATGTGCGTACGAATACAAATATTCTCACCTTTATGGTATTCAAAACACGGGTCGCATACCATGCAGCAACCTTCAGTAAGCGTTACCAATATGTTTGGATTCTCCCTCATCCGCTCGCGCAGTTCGACTAAGTTGTCATACATGAGGGGTTCCTGCACATCGGCTGTACAGAGTATGCATAGGAGATGGTGTGGCCTTATGAAGAGGCGATCGGCCTTACGGATCATATTCGCTGAAGTGGCCTTAGCCGCCCTCATATCCTCCCGTGTTCTGAGTCGGAGAATTGCCCACATTCCTTTGCCATCCAGAGCTTCGCCGAGTTCTGCCAGCTCCTTAGAACTGTAATTTCTCTCGCTCGTAATTTTTTCATAGTATCCCTTTCTCGCGTGAGGGCACTCTGGCCAAACAGCGGATGCAGGTGAAGATGATCTACAAATACCCTTCAGCGTAGGAGCCCTTCGGAGGAGAATCGTATAGACCAGATATGCTGGAAGGACCGTGTTTGGGGCGATCCCAAGGCGGCGGAGCGCCTCCAGATCCTTTCGCCTTCCAACATAGTCAGTCCGTCTCCTCTCGAAGTCCTTTGGTATGGTCCTTCGTCCTCGGTCCGCATAGATATCAAGATAGTGCACACGATTCAAATCTATGTCAGCGGTAATTTTCAGTGAGACGTATGGATATCGCCAAAGGGCCCTCATCAATCGACCTATCGTATACCTTCCAGCAGGTGGACTATCGCATCCACCCGCTACGCAGATTGCACATAGAAGATGATGAGCGCGAACTTCGAACGGCTCCACATCGGGGCGAGTGTATTTACTACTACTCATCCTTTGCTTGCTTCGATCAAGATGCAAGATAATCCTTGATTTTTACTGTTCGTATTAAAATCTTACCCCTTAAACCCAAAAAAGAACAGGCCCCATTCAAACAAATCCTCTATCTGATTAAAAAAAGCATTTACAAACCTACTAATGGAATAACGTAAGTGAAAAAAAACTTTCTCAAAGTATTCACATACAAAGCTTTTTTAAAGACTGAACCTGCAACATGTAATAGGGAAAGAGTTCATGTCTTAGAAAGCGGATGGACATCCTGCAAGGTATGATTGACTGAGGCAAGCCACAAAGATAGGAGAGAAGATGGTTTCCACATGGCGAAAGATAGCCTATCGGTTAGGCTCCAACGAAGTTTGGCATTGAAGGGGAACATCAAGGCCCTGATGGTCGAGTCCTTGGTGGGGTCGATGTTCTATGGGATGTTCTATCCGATTTGGCAACCTTTCGTCCTGAGCTTGGGAGCCTCCGTATCCATAATGGGTGGCCTCGGCGCCATCCTGAGCTTGTCGGGATCCCTTTCCTCCCTCTTCTGGGGGAGGCTGTCGGACAATGTTGGAAGAAAGCCCCTCATCCTCCTCTCAAGCGTCTTAAGGGCGATCGCCATTGGAATTTGCCTGATGGCGAAGACATGGTACCTGCTCATACCCTACGCCATCCTCATGGGACTATCTGCGAGCTATCAGCAGTTGAACCCCGCTAATGCCTCGATGGTGGCGGAGTCGGTGGAGCGGGAAGAACGGGGAACGGCATACAGCGTTTTAATGGCCTTCCCCATGGTCGTGTCAGCCATCGTGGCTCCACTAGGGGGGCTCATAGCCATGATCTATGGTTTACATATGATATTTTACGGGTGCGTGGTCGCCGACATCTTCTGCATTCTGGTCACATGGCTATTCATCCGAGAGACGATTGAGAAGGAACGTCCGCACCAAAGATCCCAATCGTGGAGGACATTGCTTCTAGGCATGTTTAGGCCAGAGGCGAAGTTGAAGGGGTTCTACGCCTCGATGGTTGTAGACGCATTCGCATACGGGCTTGCATTCGCCATACTTTACGGCATGCTGGTGGAAACCTATGGCTTCACCGAATACCAGCTCGGCCTGCTGTCCGCCATCTCATCCCTAGCTTGGGCATTGTCGCAAATCCCGATCGGGAAGTTAATGGACAAGTATGGACGCAAACCGTTCCTCCTACTCTCTGAGCTGATGGGGATCACGACGTTACTGGGATGGCTCTTCTCAAGGGACTTCATCTCCTTCGCCATCTTCCAGGTTTCGTCTGGGGTGATGATCGCGGCTTGGGTTCCAACGACAGCTGCCATACTCGCCGACAGCGTCCCAAAGGAAAACAGGGCGGAAGCCATGGGCAGGTTACAGGCCTTCAGGGGTTTACTCGCCTTCCCGGCCCCCTACTTGGGCGGCCTGCTGTACGACACCTTCGGTTTCCATCTCCCCGTCGTCGCAAACCTAATGGGAAGCGTTGCAGCCTTCATCCTCATACTTCTGCTAGTTAAGGAAACGACCTGATACGAATTGCTGACTAGATATATTGCGCAGAGGATGCGCTGATACGCCATGTTAATCCAGTACACGTGATATTGATCCAGCGACGTGGCTCCTCTTCATAACATGTACTCACCCTACTGTCGGAGTCATTTTGACAGATAATATTGGTGCGTTTTTGAGAGATTCTGCAGAGCTGATCCGAGGTGGCTCACTGCATCCTGATCCAGCTCCTTCGCCTCACGAATGATAGAGACGGCCTTTTGGCGTGCCTTTTCGTCTCGGAATTTCGCCGGCGCTTCCCCCATGTCCCTCCAATAACCTCCGAAGACGAGCCAACAGTCCCACATGAGTTCGTGTATCTTCGCGTAATTGGCTGAAGCGCGGAGCACGTCGCTCACGTTCCACCCCTTGTGTTTCATATTGTGCAGGTAATCAGACGAATACCACTTCTGGGCAGCAAGGTGGCCGATGAAGCTCCTGTGGTAACCGAGTTTACCTACTAAAATCTTGTCGTCAATGTTCGCGACGCTTTCATCACCTATGGCTCGCGCCCATGCATCGTAGGCTTCGAAGCCCATCGATTCAGGACCCTTGATGGACCCCTGGGAATATTTTAACGCATGTTCGAATACCCTTTTACTAACTTCCTCCTCAGGTGGCACCCCTCCCTTGTCCCCCACGATCACGATCGCGTGCGTTGTCTTCTCCCATCCCTTAATGCGGAAGTATCCGTTCGGCTCGAATTGCAATCGATCCTTCCCCTCCGGCATATACTGAAAGGGTTGCCAACCAGTGATCACGTCTCCAAAATCATCATAACCTGTGATGATGCCCCATTCCGACCCTCCCCAGTCTTCAGTTAACTTCAAAAGGGCTATGACAGGCCTTTCCTTATCGTGAATGCTTTGGAGGAGGCGCTGCCTGAGCTCCTGCTCGTTCACGAACGAACCCGGATCGCCCTTCTCCCAGTAAGAGTTCTTGCATCCCTCGTTGTAAAGGATTTCGTGCCCGTACCCTTTTGCCCAGAAGGCGTTCCCAACGGCATCGAAGTCGTGCCGGATCAGCACCCAAAGGATCTGATTTGGTGAAATATTTCTCCCAGTTCCATTGTTTTTCAGTCCAGGCCAGCTTGAATGCTCTTCCAGATGTGCACAGGACCTCCTGATATTCGACGTCCTTCCCCTCCAAGTGGGAAAGCACGATCCGTAAGGCATTGGAGAAGACATCGCTCTCGGGACCAAATTGTAATTTTTTGACGTTTGGCAGCACGTGCCTTTTATCTGCTTTAGAATCGATACCAGTCATTAGAGTATCTCCACGGGTATGTTATTTAGGATGCATTTAAAGAGGTAATATTAATACAAGGTTTTGTAGACCTCGTGAGGAGAGATTAGGGGATGCCAATAGTTAAAGTCAACGACATAGAGATGTACTACGAGACGTATGGTCAAGGAGAGCCTCTCATTTTGTTGCATGGGTTCACTGCATCAGGTCAGCAATGGAATTCGTACATCCCAGATTATAGAAATCAATTTAAATTGATAATCCCAGATCTACGAGGACACGGACGTTCAACAAACCCTTCGGGGAAATTCACGCATAGGCAAGCGGCACATGATATTTTCGCCTTACTTAATCATCTGGGCATTGAACGGGTCAAAGCGGTTGGACACAGTTCAGGGGGAATGACCCTAATCCATATGGCTACCCAGCAGCCCAATCGTGTCGAGGCCTTGGTCCTCATAAGTTCCACCTCGTACTTTCCAAAGTCATGTCGCGAGATCCAAGCCCAAACAACCATTGCTAACATTTCCGAAAATGGATGGGACATGTATCGTAAAATCCACTTTCATGGGGATGAGCAAATAAGATTGTTAATAGGGCAATTTCACAACATGAAGGATAGCTACGATGATATGAATTTCACTTCGCCTTTCCTCTCAACGATTACCGCAAAAACGCTAATTATACATGGAGATCGGGATGAATTCTTCCCGGTATCCATTCCCACGAATATGTTCGATTCAATCCCCCACGCGTATCTATGGATAGTTCCTAATGCTGGGCATGACCTCGTAGGTGGCAAACACGCTTCGGAGATCAAATCCATGGCGTTTGAGTTCTTAAAGGGCGGTTGGGATAGAAAAGCTTAGGGATGAATAAACATTCGATAGCAGTTAGATCTAATGGATTTCGATGATGACCTTGGCTTTCGTGTCGATGTAGTCGAATGTCACTGTCCCGATTTCAGTCTTTTTATCCCAAGTCCACTCTTCATCTTCCTTTAACGTCCTTGAACCCAATTTGACCTCCTTTGGCTTCACGGGGGAGTAGAATTTGAGATTCGACCTCTGTCCCATCGGCCCCTTCGTCTCGACAACTAATTTCGTCTCAGTCTGATTCTCGGTCCACGCGCGAGTATTATACAGGACATATTTCCTATCATCGTGGTGTCTCGTTACCGAATAGACACCGAACCTGAAGCCATCGAGCGAATCCTCGATTTCCCCTTTTACCAGGTCTCGTCCTTCGACCTGCAAGATTGGGTCCCCACGACTTCCAGTAACATCATATCTCAGGGATTGTTCCAATCCAACACCCTCGAGATCCAAGGTCCATCTAAAGCCTTGCACCCGCTTGCCTCTGACGTTCGCCAGGACTACGAGAACCCTCTCCTTGTTGTAATAGACAGCTCCTTTGATGGCGGCATCGCCCGTCTTCACGTATCCAACGGTATAATCAGCGAATCTGAACTGCGAGAGGTCGAATGCCCTGAAGGCCTCGAACAGCTCCAAGAAAGGGTGGGACTCCGGTCCAATGCCCCACGGGAAAGCCCCCAGGACAGAGCACTTCGCGCTCAGGTCCCAGGCCCCTTCCACTCTGTCCGGCACGCCAACGATGGGGCACGGAAGCTTGGGAGCCACGTTCATGAACGTGAGGTGCGACGCATTCGGCGGGAATTCCTCGATGGCCGGGATTTCCCTCCATTCGACGTTGTCTTCGAACATTATGTGGCCGTCAGCGTAATTCTCCACTAGGATGGATGGCCACCACGCCGACTGGTGAAGGAGCATCACCCCATCATCCCCCACCAGGCTCCTGGTGTATTCCATGAAGTCGATGAGACCCTCTATGGAGGTGTGATCGCCTTTGCCGTGAAGCTTGTTGTTGCAGAACCAGTATTGGGAGTAATCGTAGTATATCCCGTCAAATCCCAAGGTCTTCACCACTTTCTTCACGTATTCCTTGAGGAACTCCTTCCATCCCGACTTGAGGCACATCCCGAATCCGTAGTAATGCGTAGGGGGATAGGTTTCGATCAAGGTCGCCCTCTCATCGATCGTCCTACGCCATGCCACGTAACCGCCGGCGAAGGCATCGGATTTCGGGTTGATCTCGTACAGGGAGAAGTATGGCACTACCCTAATCCCATATCTGTGGCACGAATCTATGACTCGTCTCAACTCGGACATGCCCTTTTCGTCGTAGGGGGGCCACGATCCATCGTGCCAAAAATCGCCACTCGGATGGTAATCGTTGTGCAATCGAACGATTGTCACGCCCGAGAATGCCCATCTCCTTATCTCGTCATCGCTGGGCCAGGGGTGGTTGTTAAAGGCCATGTGCATATACTTCCTGGGCGTCTTCTCCGGTATCTTCGGTAGCCCCATGTATGAGGAGAATGCGCATTCGCCGGAGAATCGCCTACCACCGTGGGCACCCGCCCCCGAACTTAACGGCTCTATTAGTATTCGAATGGCTTTCGGCTTTGATTCCCCCCGTATCTGGAACCTGCCCCGGTCCTTCTCGCCGAACTGTTCGCTCCACTCCTCAAGATCAACTCCAGGGAGGAACTCGATCCCCTCCACCCCCTTCCTGAATACGGCCATGTACAGGGGGATGTTCCCGTCCTCGAATGTCACCTTATCATCGAGGTCGACCTCTCCCCACATCGCAATAGAGGTCCTGTAATTGTCGTCGGCGCTTACGTGAGAAGGCCTTGCGGCAAAATCCCTTAATTCCGGAATGATGTCCATGCAACCTATTCCGACTTCTGAAATCCCCTCAACGTCCCTTTCGAATGTGTATCTGCGTGTGACCTTTACATGGCCCTCTCGGTATTCATTGAGATATTCATACTTAATCCCAGATGCCTTATGCCCTTTCAGGTCCTTCAGTTCTCCAGTAATCCTTACCGCGAAGTTTTGACCATCCTCAGCGAGATCGATGACGGCCTTATCGTCCAACACGTCCCAGAAGGATCCGAAATGAGACGATATTGGGTTCATCAGAACGTTCCTGTTGCTTCCGTAATAGAATCTGATCTCAGTTATGCATCCACCCCTTTCAGGGTCGTGTGTAACTTGCCAGAATCTGCTCTTTACGATGAGTTTTCCCCTTTCATCGAACTCGGCCTTTAACCCCTTGCCATTCAAAAACGTCCACCAACTGGAAGGCCCTAGTATGTGCCCTGTGTTTATATGATTTGCATGGACCATTCGATTGATCGGCTGGGAATCCCATTGCCGTGGTTAATGTTAAATAGCAATAGTACCTTTTTTTTGAGTCGGTTCGGTTATGAAAAGAGGGGAACCGATACCTTGGATGCCAAGGGAATTCTAATCGACTTCGGTTACACTCTGGCTTACTTAGACAAGGAGGACGATTTGAGATTCAGAGAAGGCATAGCTTCCATCCTCAAAAGACATGGATACCCCAAAACCATAGACGATGTATCTACTATTTTGGACGATGCGTATGGTAATAGCTTCCGGGGGGAAGTGAAGGACATTCGCGAATTTTGGAAGTTGATTTTAGCAAATCTGGGCATATCCGAGGACTCGGAACTCATTCGACAACTAACGGGATTGAGGGATTCACATCTGGATACCATTTTCAAATTGTATGATGGCGTGATACCGATCTTAACCGCTTGGAAGATGAGGTATAAACTCGCATTGGTTTCCAATTGCCCCGTAGGATTCTCGGATTTCCTGAAGCACTTTGACTTGGCCCAATTCTTCGAACGCACGATCCTGTCCTACGAGGTAAGGGTAGGGAAGCCCGAAAGGCGCATATATCAAGAGGCACTCGAAGGGCTTGGGTTAGAACCAAGTGAATGCGTCTTCGTGTCGGATGAAATCTCCGATCTGGAAGGTGCCGCAGAAATCGGGCTCAGGACGATCCTGGTGCGCCAAGGAGAACGCACGACAATAAATGCGAAAGATCCGAACTTCAGGCCAGATTTCCAATGCGATAGAATATCGGAGATCACACGGTTCCTTTGACCTACCTTAGGATTCTCCTGAGCAGCTTTATCAACGGCCGTAGGACGAATCAGTGGGCAGGAGGATTTATACCTAATTTTAACTCATCACCACTCTGACCATGTCTTCGGAAGTTTGATATAGATACGAACTTTATTCTAGCCAACTCGTGATGTAGAGGGGAAAATGATGAACCAAGAGGGTGAAATCAAGATAGTCGAACTGACAAAGGATGATGCACATATGACCAAGCTGAAGTCTAAGTATTCCACATTTACCTACTATGATCTGTCGGTCTGGCGTAAACATGAGGGCTGGAATATAGAATTAACTCTCAAACCTCTTGAAAAGACAATGGAGAAGAATTACGAAGGGAAGCTGTTCGAAGAACATATTGAGGAACCCAGGGTTTTTGCTGCGATGTTGAAAGGCAAGCAAGTCGGCTGGATCGAGTTGGACTATGATAGGTGGAATAATAGGATGCGTGTTTGGGAGTTTCTTGTGGAAGAAGCGCTTCGCGAAAAGGGTATAAGAACATTGCTTATGAAACACGCCTCGAAAGTCTCAAAAGAAAAAGGAGCAAGAATGCTAGTCCTTGAAACACAGACATGCAATGTTCCAGCAATCAGTTTTTATCTATGGTTTGGGTTCGAATTGGTTGGTTTTGACATTGCTGCGTATTCCAATGAAGACGCAGTAAGAAAGGAAGTAAGGTTAGAACTAGGCCTGAAATTGTAGTCGGCACATAGTGAGCCCAAACTCAGGAGAAAAATCTTTAGATCTAGCACACGCTAGAGAGTCTTCAGATATGCCTTGCTTTCGTCAAGAGCTTGGATTGGATTCTTACCGAAGTACTTTATATAATCTCAGATCCATCTACCACTTCGTTAATAGGATTCATATATGCACAGAGCTATTTGAGATAGCTTATTTGCAAGGTTTAACTCCGCAGATCTTGACGCTCACAACAGATTCCGCGATCCCCCTGATCTTCCCTGGCGGTATTTTCAACTTCTTGACGATCTCCTTCACGGTCGGATCATCGACCATGTATTCGAGCGGGAACCGCGTCTCCTCGATGATCCTCACATCCTTAAAGCCAGCTGCTCTAATCGTTTTGATATATTCGTCCTTCAATACCGCCCCGGAGATGCAACCGATGTAGGCCTCCACGTTATGCCTTATGACCTCGGGAAGTTCCTTCAATAGGACGATGTCCGATATCATCAACCTGCCCCGTGGCTTAAGCACCCTGAAGGCCTCTTCGAAGACCCGCCCTTTATTCGACGATAGATTGATCACGCAATTGGAGATCACCACGTCGATGGCATTGTCCGCGACCGGCAGGTTCTCTATCTCCCCGAGCCTGAATTCCACGTTCTTATGCCGGAACTTCGCTATGTTTGATCTCGCCTTATCTATCATCTCGGGGGTCATGTCCACGCCGATTACCATGCCCTTTCTACCGACCTTGTTCGCGGCAAGGAAGCAATCCAGCCCCCCGCCCGAACCCAGGTCCAGTATGGTCTCCCCCTTCCGCAGAGAGGCGAGGGCCACTGGATTTCCGCAACCGAGCCCGAGATTGGCGCCTTCGGGTACTGAGTCTATTTCTTGTTGGCTGTAGCCTATTCGTTTACTGAGTTCAGCGCTTGTGGACGTTGTGCAGCCGCACGTTGAGGATGCTTGGGTGCAGCAGCTGGTTTCCTGTTTGGCGACTTTGGCGTACCCTTTTCTAACGGCTTTTCTGAGTTTCTCTCCATTCGCGTTTTCTTGTGTCATGTTGTTTCTTCTCGATCTGTGATTTTGCATTTAGTGCTTGAGACGGTAGATGCCACCGGCGGTTATAAGCGTGCCGAACGTTATTAGCGCGAACGGCCATAAGTCAATTGTCGCCTGTATCAGCCCCATCCGATGTAGTAGCCATTGGACGCCGCTTATGAGGATGAAGAGGCCGATAACGAGGCGGAAGATGGCGTTGCCTTTCGGTATGCCCTGGCTCATCTGCAACCACACTCGGGCTGGTCTTCTGGTTCTCCCTGGTTAATCCATTCTCTGACTTCCTGTTCGGTTGAGCCGAATGGGCATTCCTCTGGTTTGTTCATGTCCTCGTCGGTTAGGGTTGCGGCGACTTTATCCATTTTTCCAGTTGCGCCTTTTCTCACGATTCGGCCGATCGAGATGGCTTCGAGTATCTCTTTCCTTTCAGCGCCTACTGCTTTTGCTTGGGTGATGGCCGTTTTGAGGCAGGGCTGGCAATTGGCCGTGATGGATGCGCCCACGGCTATCAGGATCTTTATTTTATTATCCATGTTGTTTATCCCTTCTTTTTGTTCTACTACCTGGTGTTAGTAGAAAACTATATATAGATTCTCTGACTTCTACTTACTAGAAGTAAGTAGGAGGGGACCAAACCACGAGCGTTGAGGAAACCGTCATGCAAGACCGAACAGTCTCAAGGCTCAAGGAACTCGGACTTCCAACCAATGAGGCGCTGGTTTATGTTGCGTTGTTGACGCATTCCAACATGGCTGCAAGCGTGCTCTGCAAGGAAACGGGCATTCCTGACTCAAAGATCTACTATGCTCTGGATGGGCTTTCCAAAAAGGGCATGCTGATCGTTCAGAAGGGCAATCCGAACATCTATAGCGCCATACAGCCGAAAGAAGCAATTGCGAATCTGAAACAGCAACTCAAGGAAGGTTTTGATGAGAAGATGAAGGAAGCAAACGCGCTGGTTGACATGTTGACGCCGCTGTACGATAGTGCCGAAAAGACGGCTGAACTGGAGGTGGCGTATATCATCAGGGGACAGAAGAACATAATCAACAGGATGAAAGCGCTCGTTGAGACGGCGCAAAAGGAGATTACGGTTTTCATCTCGCAACCCAAGGTCCTGAAAGGTCTGAAAGAGTCGCTCGTAAAGGCAAGGGACAAGCGCAGAGTCAGACTGAACATCGCCTTGACACAGGAGGTCTTCGAGGAAGAGGACTGCTCGGGGCTTGGCGAAATCCGCCTGCTGCGCTGCTCGAAAGATCAGTCACTAAGCACCCTCGGAATGCTAATATCTGATATGAATACATTGCTGACGGTTTCCGATTGGGGCGACGAATCCGCCGTGCTAACGCAAGACCAGAACTTGATCAGAGTAACTAGAGACTACTTCAACAGCCCAACATGCTGCACAAGTGTCCGTGCCAATAGGAAATGAATGAAGCTATTTTGCCTCCATGTACTAGTATGGTGAACCTCGCGTAATACGTTAAAAATATTGTTGGAATACGCTCATCTGGGCACCCCCAAAATATTATTATGTTGGAACCCCTAAGTTCTGCCTATGGCCGATGCGAGTGAGCAACCTCCAGAGGAATCCAATAAGAGGCTCGATAACTCAGAATCAGGAAAACTCGGTTCGAACGATTCCACCCCAGGGCAGGAGCCTACAGCGAGCGATAAGGATAACGAGTTTGAATCCATCATAGAAGGCCTAGAAGCTACAAGCAAAGCATTCCGCACGCTCAAAAAAGATCATGACGCCAGTCGCAAAGAAGCTGAGGACCTTCGAAGGCAGAACCAGGCCTTGGTGGCACTGAATCAGTCGTTGAATGGGCGTATCTCAGATTTGGACGTGGAGAAGAAGAAGGCTTATGAAAAAATCGAGCATCTGAGTAAGGAGCTTAGCGAATGTAAAGGCATTAAGGAAGGGTACGAGGTCTTGAGGAAGGAATACGAATCCCTTAAGGAAAAGCTGGATAAGATTCCAAAGATTACCTATTGACTAGATCTCATAATAGCGTGCGCCATAGATGGACTAATGAAAGGACTTGGGAAATGGAATCGAATGGTGCCCCTCCTAGTCCGAATAGAGTGCACAAAATAGACATACATTAATAACATATTAAATAGTTCAATCTACATCAACAATATATAATAACAATGAAGATATGAAAAGGTGTAAATAATTACAGATTATGTTCAAGATATTCTAAAACAGTTAAAGTCCCTATCCAGTCCTAAAGCGGTTGCAGGCATGTCTGGATTTGGTATAAACCCTAAAAACGCTTATGGCATATCCATCCCTCAGTTGCGAAAGATCGCGAAAGGGATTGGAAGGAATCATATATTGGCTCAACAGCTATGGAGATCACGAATTCATGAAGCTTGCATTCTCGCCTCGTATATTGATGAACCGATGAAGATTACAGAGTCTCAACTGGAGAAGTGGGTGAAAGATTTTGACTCTTGGGACATCTGCGATCAAGTTTGCGGACTTTTCGAGGAAACGCCATATGCTTACCAGAAGGCCATTGAGTGGTCAAGCCGAAAAGAGGAATTCGTAAAACGGGCAGCATTTGCATTAATTGCGGGTTTTGCCGTTCATGACAAAAAAGCCAGTGATGAGCAATTCGAGCAATTCTTTCCGATAATAAAACAAGCAGTAACCGATGACCGGAACTTCGTGAAAAAGGCAGTAAACTGGGCCCTTCGGAACATAGGCAAACGTAATAAAAGGCTTAATAAAAAGGCAATTGAAATGGCCAGGGAAATTCAGAGAATGGATTCCAAAACTGCCAAATGGATAGCATCGGATGCGCTTCGAGAATTAACAAGTCAAGCAATTCAAAAAAGGTTGAAGTAGAAAGCCTTCAGGAGACAATTGGTTGTTAACTCACGCTAAATTCCCTGATCTCGCCAGTAGATCCATCCAACTTGTATTTAAAGGACCTTGCTCCCCCATAATGCTTGGTAGTGAGCGTCCCCTCTACCTCCCAATGTTCCTTAAATGTCCCCTTCCTTTGGACGGATGAAAGCTCGAAGTTTTCAAGGTCGGCATAGTGGAACTGAGCGTCCTGCTTGACTATTGTCTCCACCGTATCCTTACTTATTGGTCGCTTCGACATGTCTATTCGCCGAGTTGAGACGTTACAGGGCGTAAAAAAACCTTTTCCTCTTGTCCATAGCCCCTCAGAACGAATCAGGCAATTGGAAACCATAAACTGAGGGAGCTTTTAAGCTAAGGCGCGCTTCCAGCCTTATAGACCAATTTATCGCCGAGCCTCAGTACATTGACCTTAATGTCCAGACCCCATTCAGAAACAATCTTAGAGACTAAGTGGGGATTTTCGGAAGTCCTCTTGAATATGTCCCAGTGTATGGGCACGAGCGTCCTTGCCCCAAGATCGCGTGCGACCTCGACGACGTCGCAAGCGTTCATGTATGGTTTGTGTCCCGGCGGGTTGCGGCCCAGCGTCAGAAGGGCGATGTCAACACCTCCCCTCTCGCCTATCCTGATGAACCCCTCGTGAAATTTCGTGTCCCCGCTGTGGAATACCCTTATGCCTTCTGCCTCGATTACATACGTCAGGGACGATTCGACATCGGGGTCATAGGACGCATGCCCCTCTATTGAAACGTTGCCGACTTTGGCCCTGTCATTGGGCTTGAGTTCTACTATCCTTTCCTCGCCTATTCCCCATTCGCGAAACAGTTCGGTCGAAGATCGTGGTCCGATGAAAATCGTCCTGCTCCTGTGAGCGAATGTCCTTACGGTGTCCTCTTCGCAGTGGTCGGCGTGCCCGTGGGTAGAGATGAGCGCGTCCACAACATTAACCTCAGCTGGGTCAAATGGCACGGCGATCATCCTCATGAAATCAGGCGGGGTCGATCCGCCGACGTAGGGGTCAATGTAGCATGTGGACTCACTCGACTTGTAAACGATGCCAGCACCGCCGATGGACCATATTGCGACGGAGCCTTTCTCGATCTTTAATCCCTCTATCTCCCTCAGTAGTGCATTTCCCCACTGGCTCATATTTACCGCAGCCCAAATCTCCCTTATATGATTTCTCGTGGAGATGCTTTAACGCTAAAGGCTATGGTCAGCTTTGCTTAAATTTCCATTTCTTGAATTGTTTTCTTAGTAAATTGAGATGGCTGTTCCAAACATCTTTGCTGATAGCTTGTAATGGCAGTATAGTAGTGGGGTTCCGTTTAGGATTGTCGTATTCAATGTACCCCCAACGGAAACCTGCTAGATGCGATATCTTCTCTTCATTAGACCTCGATGGAACGGTCGTTAGGAATGTATCAGCAATCCATTTTAACTTGGCACAATTCCCGATGTTGTAGCAGGGCGAGTCAAACATCTCTGGCAAGAACCCGAAAGATCCAAACTGAATATCGAATGTCAGCATTGACGGCATCATATCGACAAATTTCATTTTCTTTACTTTTCCACTTGATTTGTGGTACTCATCCGTTCGCTCCGCTCCGGTGAGACATAGTAGGGCATCGTCCCCTCCCCAGCAAGGCACCAGATAGCGGGGAAAGCGCCGTAACGGGCCACCAGGTTCCTCCAGTGCTTCTTCATCGTCTCCTCTCCAGCGAATTCGATGTAATAACCCCATGAACCGACTATACAAGGAACGAGGCCGTTCCCGACTATCCACTCGATCCTTCGATCAGCCGCGTCGAAGTACTTTGGATTTATACTGTAGTAGTCACGCTCCCACGGAAAACCGGCCTCGTTCGCTCCCCGGGGATCGAAAGGGGCCATGTCCGGATAGAGGCCAGCAACTATCTGGATGACCGTAAAGCCCTTCTCGACCCTGTCCCTTGTCAAAAGTTTGAATTCCTCCGGCCACCTGAGCCTCCTGGTGAGCCCCATCCACCACGTGTCACCAAGCCAGAAGAAGGGCGTTCCATCCTCGTGCTCGAGGTACCTCTTGTCTTCGCTGACCTTCAATGGCCCGTTTCTCATGAGGGGGTTCTTTCCCTCATACGCGATTACCTCTAGATTTCCAGCTCGGCCATGGAGATCCGAGTTCGTCTCGTCCGAGCAGATAGTTTTGAATTGGTGCCTTCCTATCTGGTGTGACGCGTAGCGTATCCGCCACATTTTTTTACCAGCCCAGAAGGCCGGGACGATCCTTTCTTCTCCATCTGGTTTCAAGAATATGGCAGATACCTCTACATCGGAAAATGGATTTTCATACCCCTTCTTTGACAAGAGCGAAAATTCTACAGGACGGCTTTGCATCGTTCTTCTAAATCCGAGACCAATCATCAAAAATATTTGGGGGCTGTCACGCGTATATATATGGTTCTTGGAAGATCGTATGTTTCAGTTCCCCTAAGTTGCAGTTGATTCCAGAGACTAGAGTACTAGCACTCTCTCCTGGCTCTTCACGTTTATATATGTGGCGAGCATCTTTAACGCCATTATGTACCGTGGGGAGGAAACGTTACTAAATCTATGGAGGTGGATAAAGAGGAACCCATTAATCTTGGGTTTAGTGAGCATCATCTGGCTTACTCTACGGACGGGAACCAAGCCCTCGAGGATAACATACCCTTGCCAGAGAGCTGCTCTCGCTAACAGCGTGGCCTTCCTTGCGCCAATCTTACCGATCTTAACGGTTGTCCCGAGGAAGACCAAATTCCTTAGGAGGAAGTTGGTGATATCCATCATCTTAGCAGCCATGCTCCTTTCTGCATCTTATGTTATTCTCGCCGTCTTTATCCTGCCAAGATGGAACTTCAACCTAACCCTCTCGCCACAACAAGCATCGAGTGCGCCTGCCTCGGAGGTATATGTTGCTAATGGCACCATCGCAAGCCTCATGGATCTGATGGGCTCAAAGGGCCTCCTTTTCTTCAACTCACAGACGTCAGGGCACAACAGCGGGCCCAATGGCCTTTTTGGAAATGGCGATGTTATCCTAATCAAGATCAACTGCCAATGGGATGAGAGGGGAGGTACGAACACGGACCTCCTCAAGGAGTTGATACAACTCATACTTGATCATCCCGATGGCTTCGTAGGGGAGATAGTGGTTGCTGACAACGGACAAGGGTATGGGAGCTTGGACTGGCCCAGGAACAATGCGGTCGATGAGTCCCAGTCCTCAGAGGTCGTCGTAAGCCTCTACTCAGGTAACTACAAGGTTTCGACATATCTTTGGGACAGAATAGCAAATACTGAGGTAAAGGAGTACGATCAAGGGGACTCCCGAGATGGGTACGTGGTGTCTCCGAGTGAGGATCCAGTAACAGGGGTCAGTGTCTCTTATCCGAAATTCCAAACCGCAAATGGAACGTATATCAGTTTCAAGAATGGAATCTGGGACCCGATCACCCAAACGTATGACTCAGCCAAGCTAAAAATCATTAATTTCCCTATATTGAAATCGCACTCGGTTTACGGGGTGACCGCTGCGGTGAAGCACTACATGGGAGTGATCTCGCAACCACTCACGAACACCCACGACTACGTCGGAAGGGGGGCCCTTGGCAAAGTAATGGTTGAAACGAGGGTCCCAACGCTCAACATACTGGACGCCATATGGATTAACGCCCTCCCATTGAATGGACCGGACACCACCTACGATGAGGCCACTAAAATTAACCTCGTATTGGCGAGTACGGATCCTGTGGCACTGGACTACTGGGCATCGAAACACATCCTCCTGCAGACAGCCACGCTCACACTTCCTTTCCTCGCGGACAAGGAGACGCTGGATCCGGACAGACAACTGGCCTTCGGCACGTACTTGAGGAATTCAATGGATCAGCTCACGGCTGCGGGCTACGAATTCACAATGGACGAGAATAGGATAACTGTCTATATCGCAGGCAAATCGTAGAGCAGACGGGGCATCAGAGATGGTTAAAGCTGGAGATTGGAAGGGGATCCTAAAGGCCGATCCAACCGACTGGCTACTGGAAGATGAGAATCCGGTTGTGCGCTTCTGGGCACTCCGCGACCTTGTCGGCGCATCTGAGGAAGAGGTCGAGGCTGCACGCAGCTCTGCCCTCAGCAGTGAAGTAGTAGGCGAGGTCTTTCGCCTGCAGAAGCCAGAGGGCCACTGGGAGGGCTGCCACAACATGCATGTACCCCACTACAGGTCGACCATCTATCAACTTACGTTACTCGCGGACATGGGCCTGAAGGCAGAGGACAAGCGAGTCTCCAAGGGAGTCGAGGCCGTGTTGAAAACGCAGCGGGAAGATGGCGGCTTCCCAGGACACGATCCTCGTAGATGCGCTTACGGGCCATACGACATCGGCCTGATCGTTCGTTTCATGCACAAGTTTGGATTAGGTAACGATCCGCGAGTAGGGCGAATGTATGAATGGATTGAAGAAAACCAAACGCCCGAAGGTGGCTGGGTCGGGGTGAAGGTCGCATGCAACCCAAAGCCGGGAGGGTGCCTGAACAGCACGGCAAACGTTCTGTGGGGTTTGGCAACTTCGAAAATTTTTGCCCGAAGGAAGGTCGCAAGGAAGGGGGTTGATTTTTTAACCAGGGTCATGCGGTCACCAAAGCTCCGATATGGCCGTAAGTTCAGCTACCCACAATTCTGGAACTTTTGGGTTGATGATATCAAACTGGCGGAGATCTACCTGGGACTTGGGCTCAGCCCAAGGGATCGAGCACTGAAAGGATCTCTCAATAATATCTTGGCGCTTCAGGAAAATGATGGGCGATGGATCGAACAAAATGGGAATTATCCCGTTCGAGAGCTTAGGAAATCCTTTCCTAGAAAGGGGCAACCTTCAAAGTGGGTCACCGCCAAAGCGATGACCGCGTTAAGGCGCGCGTATGGGCGATCTGGAAGATAAATAGCGCAGCGCTGATCTAGCGGTCACGAGCAACCTCATTCTATTTCTGCTTGACTATGGCCGTGTCGGAGTCATTGGGAGGATGAATTATCTCCACCTGATATTTCTCTCGGGGGATTTCGTCAACCATTCTCTTGACACCTGAGAAATAGCAATTGTGGATGAAGACTGTCGTTTCATCATGCATGAGGGCCTTCGAACATTCCCAATCACTCTTCGCTTCAGCATAAGATTTACCTCCATCTATGAAAATGAGGTCCATTTTGGGTAAAGTCTTAGTAGCTTTTGGAAGGGTGTCTACAGTGTCCCCTTTGAAGAGTTTAAATTTGCACCCCGTCTTCACCAACTTATTCCTTACTCGGTTAAAACTGGAAACATCGAAGAAGTCGAATCCATAATACTCCACTTCCGTAATCGAAACGTTTTTGATGGCAACCTCAACCATCGTTCTCGCATTTTCACCATCTAAAACACCGATTTCCATCATCCTCTTACAATTATTATTACGGATATGCTCATTCAGAAATGTATGCGATCCATGCCAAGACAAACCCGATCTAGTCCCTTCAGGTATGCGACACTAAATTCTCGATATGACCTATGGCCTCTTCCTCTTTGTCCCTGATCCGCATTATTATTACGGCATATTGACGGCGTATCTCGTGATCTGCGATGCGCCTCTGCGCTTCTTCGGAGAAGTCGTCCTTGACGAGGTTGGTCAAATCGTTCTTCATTTTACATATCTCCTCGTAGCATTTAATCGCAACATGCAGACCTTCTGCCAAGTCGCTCTCATCCTTTGCAACGAGCTTTAGGAACTCCACCGCCGACTTTCGGTCGTCCAACATCATCAGATTGCATAGCACACTTAGGTACTTCTGCCCGATCTCCGCCTTGTTGTCCTTTGGAAAGTACCTGTCCTGGACCATTTCATCTGCCCACACCTTGTATGCCTCAAGACCGCTGTACCTATCGTATACTTTGGGCGTACGCACGACCCCGACGGCCCATCTCAGCGCATCCACTTGGATTTTGCGCGATGGGCGGCGTTGCATTTTCTCGCCGATCAGGATGAACCCCGCCTTGCGAAGATTATCGTGCCAGCCAGGTTTGCGGAAATAACCGGTCGAATCATGCGGTATATCGTGATCATCCGGTATGTTCTGATAAGTGCTCCAGCCGAGTAGTACCTTTCCGTTGTCATCGTATCCGGTTATGATGCTGCAGTCGGAGGGCCCGACAACTCCAAATGCTATCACGGGCACCCCCCTGTCAATGCTGTCCATGATCAGCGCCCCATCCTCATCCGCAGTACTTTTAGCATGTATCGAATACCTGTATCCTACGGAGTCGAATGCGCGGCGAATCGGCTCATACTCGTCTTTTGCCATTCCCAATATCCCGTAATTGCCATAGTTCCATTTACCAGGGTCTATTATGAATCGAAATGCTACGCCGGATGTTCCCATCACATAATGATACGATACATCCTCACCCATATACTTCAAGCCCGATACAAGCGAGGACGCAAATTCACACATCTCGCCAGTATCCCAGGTGACCCTTCGCACCCCCTCAAGGATTACTCTACTACCTAACTTTTTTTCACTTGGCATTTGTAATGATCCCCATTATGCCCTTTGGATATGTGCATCCATCCCTATTTTATATAAGGATGCCATCCTCCCCTCATTCATCGCCATGATCATCGCCATCATTTGACACTAGAGCCATTTACTCATTTTTATGAAGTCCACGCCCCACCACTCCTTCCGCAGGTACGCTTCTGGGACGAATCCCAGTTTGAAATAGAGGTTCAGTGCTGGAATCAAGACCGGGAGCGTGTACAATGTTATTTTGTGGCATTTCTGTTCCTTGCTGTATTCGACGACACGATTCATCAGAGCTCTGCCTATACCCCTCCTTTGATGAGTTGGATGAACATAAATCCCCCCGAGAAGTGCAAGTCCCCCCTCCTTTTCGTTGCCCCGTAGAATGGTGCCCGTGGCAGCACCAACAACCTTGCCGTTTTCTTCGGCGATAAAGTAGAATACGTTCGGCTCTTGCACTCCCTTGGCATACTTTTCCGGTACAAATCGAGACAAGTCAAACTCTAACGCCCTTCTCGGGTAATAGTCCCTTTCGTAATGGTCCCATGCCTCTTGCATAGTTACCGACGCAACTTTGGAGACGGCCTCGGCGTCCTCAACCCTCATGCTCCGAACGACGACCATTCTCAACCCAACCTCCTTTGTAGCACCGTGTATCGACGACTTATCTTCCAGCCATTCTTCAGGTAGAATGGCACGTTGGCCCATCCGGCAGTGACGTTTGGCGTTGCCAATGCCTTCATTCGAAGGACAGACTCCAGAAGAAGGCATGTGCCTATCCCATTGCCTCTGAGTTCCTTAAGAACAGCTATGGGCCCGAAATCTCCGCCTTTAGGGCTTGGATGAAAATTTACCCATCCAACAACCTCTGACCTCAGCAACGCAACTAAAGTGCCCCCATTCTTCGCAAAATCCAATTCCCATCCTTTGGGAAACCACTGAGGATAATTCAACCTTTCAACGAAATGCTGCATACTTTCAAGATACTTAGATTGATAAGGTTCTATCGTGACTCCCATGTCCTTTGTGCTCTGCAGCGCCTGCCCCTGATATTCTGTCGCCTGAAAGGTTGTAAGATCTAGCGCCACGTCTTCCGTGGTATCGATCTCTTCGAAGCCACTCTCCCTATAGAATCTCAGCTCTTCCTCATACCTTTTGTCGATTCCGGGGAAGAAATAGATGCCTGTGTATTGCCCTACCTTAACTGTCTTTTTACCTTTAGACTTCAGAAACCTCAGTGCCCTTTCAAGCAGAGTCCTTTTCACGCTTTCCTCTCGATGTTCGTCCAACACGAACAGTCCTTTGATGTACCCAAAATCCTTCTCATAATCCTGGCCTTTCCCATCTCGGCCGACAACGCCTTCTCTGGCAACGGCAGCTGAAAAGCCAATAATCATATGATCCAAAGTCGCAACGATGTTACCTTCCCCCTCAAAGTTCGGATCGCCGAATACAATGCTCTCAAACTTTTCCTCTGTGATCTTGTCGTAGGGCAGGCAAACGTTCCAACCTCCAATCACCTGGGCGATGTCCGATCGTCTAAGTATCCTAAATTCGTAGTTCATATCTTGATGAACTGGTCGTTTCGCTGAAGACTATATGCCTTTTCTATGCCATGATCGCACGAAATTACTATTCACGCCATGAGGTTGATGTGGAAGATAGGGAGTATAAAAATTATTTAACGCTGGGAAACTGTACTGGTTGTTGAGCCTTAAGATCTCAATTACATCGTCTATGTCGCGATGGGTGGCGCAGAGGATAAACTACTTGGTACCCCAATTCGACAGCTAATGGTAGTCCTTTCTAGGAAGTATCTCTCTCTTCCGAAATTCCCTCGTGAATTTCACCAGCGAGTCCACGTAGATGTCAAAGAGCCGTTTACCCCTCGCCTTGTTTGCTTTTGTTGGGTCTCCCAGTATTCCAGTCTTGCTCATCCTGCTCCACCAATCCATAAACTCCACTTTGCCCCCGGCTACAGAGAAGGAGCTTTCCCCAGGTTTTATGCCCCACTTGATGAACTCCGATTCCTGAAAGCTCCAGTCCCTTACCGCTTTGCTCATATCAACCGATTCCCCTGCGAGATGGAGCATTAAGGAAGTTTCAAGGTCACCAGCATGTCCGCACTCCGCCTCTTATTCCTTAAAGGCTTCATTTGCTAGTTCTATATATATCAGGGAGGCACAGATCGCTCGAGTCTCTAGGGTTATCCTCCTGGCAGCTATCTCCATGAGCGCCTGATTGCTGCCGTGTCCATTCACTATAACAATCCTCTTGAACCCATGGTGAGCCAGACTTTTTCCTATATCTATGACAAATCTGATTAGAGTCTCATAATCGATGCTGATGGTTGCCGGGAAATCGAAGTGGTGCTCATTATAACCATAGTTCACGGGGGGCATCACTAGCGCCTCAGTTGGGATCTTCTTTGCAGCTGCCTTGCAGATTTCGAAGGCCAAGAATGCGTCGGTCTTCGTCGGCATGTGCGGTCCATGCTGTTCCGTGGAACCAATGGGTATGAGGGGTATCATGTCGTCCTTTACTGCCTCCTTTACTTCAGGCCAACTCAATTCGCTATAGAGAATCTTATCCTTCATGTATAATGAAATATCATAGCCTTTACTTAAACGTATATGATGGAACTCATAGAAAGCCAGCAATAGTCCACATGACACTCAGCCTATTAAATTCAACACACAAGAGCTTTGACGTTTCCTTGATGGGATCATGGCCATAGCTGTGCACATACTCATCATGGATACGTCGCTCCAACTCGGTGACGCCTCTAAGGGGGAGATCCACCCATTTGCTTCCGTGCTGGGCGCTCTCCCTGATGGCAAACCAGATTTCCATGTCACGTCTTGCATTTATTGCGCCGTATTCTGGTGCTGCATGTTCGCTCACGGCACGATGCAAACTAGATAGGATGCTCGCCTTCGCAACATCGTCGAAATCCGAAATTTTATTATCTTTGAAAGGATTCTGCCATATCATCGGTTCCTCGGTTTTAACCCCTACAGATGCTAAAATCCGTTCGCCATCTATTTGTTCGTAAGCATCTTCGAACTCGTATCTCACATGTCCACCATCCTTGTAGAGCACCAGTTCATCTCTCACGCCATTGCCGAATAGGTATCCTTTCGTGCCCTCCACCTCCCAGTGGCTTCCATGGGGTCCGCCCTTAGGTGGTTTCTCATAGAGACAAGTCACGCCCCCCTCAAATTCAATTACGCCGCTCTCCCACCAGGACATACCCTCTTTTTGACCACCGTAGCTTGTGTAGGGGAAGGTCTCAACCTTCTGCGCATATCCCAACACGCGTTTGACCTCACGTCCCAAAATCATGCGTATTGCATTGAATCCGTGATACGGTCCCGATGTGTACCAAAGACGAGCATGAGTGATCTCACCGAGGACCCCAGCTTCAACTATCTGCCTCTTAAGCCGTTCATGCGGCCACTGCCAGACATTTTCAGCCACTTCCCACTTGACATCATTATCCGAGCATGTCTTCGATATCGCATCTCCTATTGGAAGTGTTATGGCGAAAGGGATCTCCGTTAGGACGTTGCACTTGTGCCTTGCAGCTGTGAAGGCTGCGATGCTCTGCCCATCGGTTGGCACAAGGACAAACGCGACATCTGGCCCTTCTTCGTCGAGCATTTTCACAACATCGGTGTAAAGGCCTTGCACGCCAGACATGTTCCCGGCATCGCGTAATGGTCGTTCATTGCGATCGCAAAGCGCACAGAGTACATATCTATCAGACAATTTCCTGATGGTCCTCAAGTAAAATCTCGCTCTCGAATCCTCAAAAGCACCAATCCCGATGACGGCGATCCGAAGGGCCTTCATCTGTTCTCGCATCCTAGTATTATTGGAGATATAATAGACTATTTGTACGAATGGGTTGTCCTTAGTACCCTTTGAAGGGTGGATGGGCATATGAAAGGGAGATGCTTAAATGCACACGATATGGAAACGACGAAGAAGAATTGAGGGCCATGATCCTAAGTAACGGAGATAGGAATAGGATAAACGAGTGCAGCATTGATATCTTAAGTTCTCTGGGTGTGAAGGTTGACTCTGAAGAAGTTAGAGAAATGATGATAGGGTGCGGGGCTGAACCCTCTCATTATGAGAATGCGGTATGCCTTCCAGAAGATGTGGTTAAGGATTACGTGAAGAAAGCACCGTCATCAGTGAGATTTGAAAATTTGAACGATGAATCGGTAACTCTTTCACCTGAGGGGGAGACGGTCTTCTGGGCATGCAACGCGTTATACATAATTGAGGACAGGAGGAAGAGGGATTTGGCATCATCTGACTTCGTCGATCTTACCAGAATAGCAGATTCATTGGAGAACGTCCATGCAATGGTAGGAACGAGTCTATCGGATTATGCACCACAGACTAGGGACTTCGTCGGGTTCAGGCTCATGGCCGAGAACACCAGGAAGCATCTGAGACCTTGTATATTCACCTCTAGGGGAGTTAAAGCGATCATCGAGATGTCCAAGGTCCTCTTGGATGGACGACCGCTGGAAGAACATCCGATATTCAGCTTGGGATATACAAGCCTGAGCCCCCCTCAGTGGACACGAACCGCCTTGGAAAGCTTCCAAAACAGTTCGGGCTATAGAATACCATTGATGATCAATGGGGAACCCATGGCTGGAGGGACGTCCCCCGTGACTCTGGCTGGCACGTTGGTTCTCGCCAACGCGGAAGTGCTCAGCGGGATCGTAATAGCACAGATCTTGGAGGAGGGTCGCCCTTGCATCTACAACGTCGGTTTTTCCCACGTGTTGGATATGCAGAGTCTCATAGCTTGGACCGGGAGCCCTGAGACCGCGTTACTCGCCGCAGCTGGGGCTGAGATGGCCAAGTTCCATCACCTCCCCTCTGCTTCGTGGATGTGCACCGAATCCATGATGGTCGATTCCCAAAGCGCATACGAGAAGATGAGCACAGGCTTAATGCATGCGCTTGGCGGCGTGAATATCATATGGGGCATCGGCTCGATGGAGTCCGAGCTCTCCATATCCCCGGAGCAGATGATAATTGACAATGACATCGCTGGCGTGATCGAGAGGATCAAAAGGGGGATGAAGGTTGACGATGACGCGTTGGCCTTGGGCGTCATTAAGAAAGTTGGGTTTAAAGGCAATTATCTGCCGACACGCCACACCATGACGAACTTCAGAAAGGAGATAAGGTTCTCCAACCTATCCAATAGGTACAATCGGGAAAGTTGGATAGCTAGGGGATCTAAATCCTTGGAAGAACGAGCAAAGAACGAAGTAAGGAACATACTGAATGCCAAACGGAAGGGGTATTTAGGACCAGAACAGAGGTCGAAAATCATGGCAATAGAAAAGGCGTGGTCTGCGCAACTCGGCGGTTAGCTGGTGCTGTTAAGCGATTACAAATTGTCAGAGGGATAAAGTTGGTCGTTAACGCAACCCTTTGTTACGTTTTAATGGACGGGAAAGTCCTTTTGCTCAAGAAGTCCGTAGAATTGTTTGGTGGCGGGAAGTGGAACGGCCTCGGAGGAAAGATGAACATAGGTGAAACGCCCGAGCAAGCATGTGTTCGAGAGGTTTTTGAGGAATCGGGATTGTGGGTAGACAAGCTAAGATATCACGGCCTTCTTAAGTTTTGGTTTGGGGACAAGTTAGATTGGGTCGTCCACGCTTTTTCCACAAATTCGTTTAAAGGCGAACTAAAGGAAAGTACTGAGGGAATCCTATTATGGAAAGACCTTGACAAGATACCCTACGACGAGATGTGGGAAGATGATAAACATTGGCTTCCTCTACTATTAGAGGGCAAATCCTTTGAGGGGGAGTTCTATTATAACAGGGAAGGAAAAAAGCTCTTAGATTATCAAATAGTCCTATGAATTTCTTTTGCTGTTGTAATAACCGATAGCAACAAACTCTATATAGCTGATGTATGTTAAAATTCGTATACAACATGAAAAGCGAATCATGGTACATGAAGAGTTACCGAAGGAACCTCGTGGATATGCACATCGAAGATCGTGATGAGAGATTCATGTCTCAATTCGATCCTAAAAAATATGTGGAGATGCTGAAGATCGCGAACATCAGATCGGCCATGATCTATGCGAACTCACACGTTGGCTACTGCTATTGGCCAACCAAAACTGGCCATGCACACCGCGGACTTAAGGGAAGGGACGCACTGGGTGAAATCCTTCGCTTATGCCGCGACGAAGGAATCGATACCATTGTATACTACAGTTTGATCTACAATAACTGGGCCTATGAGCAACACCCGGATTGGAGAATCCTCGATATCGATGGGAGGGGCTCCAGGGAAAAACAAGGACGAGGTGCTCGCTATGGCGTATGCTGTCCCAACTCCCTCGGATACAGAAAATTCGTATATGACCAGGTCGGGGAGCTCTGCCAGAACTATGACTTCGAGGGCATATTCTTCGACATGACGTTCTGGCCCGCAGTATGTTATTGTTCCAGTTGTAGGACAAGGTACGGACAGGAAGTTGGGGGCGATATCCCAGAGATCATCGATTGGGGGAAAGGGCCATGGTGCGACTTCCAACGGAAACGAGAAGAATGGCTGTCGGAATTCGCCGCGATGGCCACATCCGCCGTTCGAAAGCACAAACCCGAAGTGACAGTGGAGCATCAATGTTCTACCGTCGCCTCCTCCTGGCAGCTTGGCGTGACCTCAACGCTAGCGGAGCAATGTGACTATGTAGGTGGGGACTTCTACGGTGGCATCCTACAGCAATCCTTCATCTGCAAATTATACTACAATCTTACGCCGAGCATGCCATTCGAATTCATGACCTCCATCTGCCACCCTGGGCTGAGTGATCACACAACATCCAAATCGAGGGAACTGATTGAGGCCCGCGCCTTCCTGGCCCTCGCCCATGGGGGTGCCTTCCTGATCATCGACGCCATCGACCCAATTGGAACCATGGATGAGAGGAAATACAGGATGGTAGGTGACATATTCGAGGAGACCAGGAGATACGAGAACTACGTGGGGGGAGAGCTATGCCAGGACGTGGCGATCTACTTCAGCTTTGATTCAAAGGTGGATTTCTCAGCGAATGGCAAGAAGGTCTCCGATGGCGCCTGGGATTCGAATTTACCACATGTGGAGGCGTCCCTCGGGGCTGCGGAAGCGCTAAGGTCGAATCACATTCCATTCGGCGTCATAAGCAAGAGGAACCTGAAGACCCTGGCAAACCACAAGGTCGTGATATTGCCCAACGTTCTACGCCTTGGGGATGATGAAGCAGAGGCAATAGGGCAATATATCTCGTCCGGAGGGAATGTATATGCTAGTAAATTCTCAATGGCGTCGAAGCTCTCCGATATATTGGGCATCTCCGCCATCGGGGAGACGAAGGAGAAGTTCACATACCTGGCACCAACCTCAAAGGGCATGGCACTCCTACCCGAGATCACCAAGGAATACCCCTTGTCGGTACAGGATTCGCAAATTGAGGCAGAGGCCTCCCCGGGGGACGAAATTATGGCAACGATCACTTTGCCTTATACCAATCCAGATGAGCCAGCAAGATTCGCATCGATTCACTCAGATCCTCCAGGAGTCGCAACGAAATTGCCTGCGATAATCAAAAAGGGATATGGGAGGGGAAGGATCGTCTGGGCTGCGGCACCTATAGAAAGATTTGCCATTCAGTCCCTTAAACACAGGTCAATATTCACAAACATCATCAGATCCATTGCCCCAAACAGCTTCTGCTTCGAGGCAGATGCACCCGGCTGCGTGGAGATCGTTCAATTTTCCAAGCCAGATGAAATGAGATATTTGGTCAGTGTCCTCAACCTCCAATCTGAAATCGGCATGCCGAATATACCCGTCAAAGGCGTGATCTTGAGGGTCAGGGTCAAAGGCAAACCCCTGAAAGTCATCTCACTGCCGGACGAAATTCCTCTTCCATTTGAGCGAAAAGGTGACTACGTGAGCATAGAGGTTCCGACCCTTAAGACATTTCAAATGCTGGCAATTGATTATGGAGTATGATGAAGAGTTACTTATTAGGTTCTGATGAGTGGATTTAGGAGCGATATCTCATGAAAACGGGGAAAAAACGTCTAGTGCCATACAATATGATCCAGCCAGGATTCGAGGCGATCTATACTGGCGAGAGGGTTTTACAACCGATTGAGAGACCTAGTGGACCTTCGCCGTGCATGAGCTATGCAGACGAATCGGGAAACGTGATTTTAAAGTGGTCTACCTGGACCTGGGTGTTCACCAACAGATGGCCGGAGGAGGGGAAGGAATGGGAAGACGAGGAGATCCGGTATATAAACAACATGCAGGCCAAGCTCGGTCATCTCAGCGATGGGATTCGCAAGATCCGCGCTCACATCGGGAGCTTGGTTCCCTGCGATAACGGGTTCCCGGTTACAGTTGACGAGTTGTTGTATGCGATAGGGCAGGAACAGCTGGAAGACCCCTCGTTCCATAATGGGTGTTGGATGGGAACGGTGTGGTGGGACAGCAAGTCGACACAGCCAGGGGAAAACCACCAGATCGTATACGAAGTTCTCACAGGATATCTTGCTGGCAAACCCAAGGAGGAGATGACAGGACGCTTCCCACATGCCAAGGGGTTTATCACCCGCACTTATGAGTGGCTCGGACCTTTTGAAAAACTTACGAAGTTACAGAAGCTGATGATGGAACGCATGCTTCTTCCATTCGAATACTTCACAGGCAACCTGGATTATGAAGCCGTCAATAGGAACTGTTTCGAGGAAGGTGGTCGTGGACCAGAGATCGATGCTGAGATATCTGCGCTGGCAGGTCTTCCGAGGATCCGCATGAGGCATTTGGCCGAGTACCGCGAAAACCTCAACAGCATCCCAGAACCCGATAAGAGGGAACTCTACAAGGTATGCTGCTACATCGCGAGCGGGGTTCACGGCCTTTCGGACTGCCACCACAACACCTTCCGCTACATAGAGCATTGGGTACACGGCATTGGCAAAGGGGAGTTAGATATCCCAGGATCGAAAAAGGGTGCTGAGAGGGAGAGGCTCGGCCGCCTCCTTTTCGGCTACTTGCTCGGACTTGATAAGTGGTTGCTCGGCGTCCCGATGTACTTATTGTTGTTCGATCTGGAGTACGTCGACCTGGGATTCGATCCGAGGAACGAGATCCTACGCGTGTATGCTTATCTCGAAGGGGAGAAGGGGAGAAATCCAACAAAGGAATGGCTAACCGCCTGCCTATGGTACAACCTGTTCCACAACGAACATGGAGGGATCGCGAGGCATGTGGACGTGCTCGATCGCGCTAAGGGAGTGGGACTAAGTGTACGCGAATGGTTGGACTCCAACCTCAATAAAGTTCATGAATAACCTCCTGTCTCCTATCTTAAAATAAGACAAACGCCTTTATGCTCCTATATACGATATAATTTCTGATCTACAACTCCAACGGAATCTTTATTATAGATAGGTCATTTAAGGTGGATAGAATAAAGTTGAAAGTGGGTATATTGGGCTCAACAGAACCAGACATCTGTATGAAAATTTTAAACAATAATCTATCTTCTTATCTTCAAGACTTGAAGAGCGTTGCCAAAATACTTGCTGACAAACAGCATGAGCTAGTGATGTGCCCTGACGTTGGTGACTCTAAGATGGCCACGAGCAAGATTTTATCGGAATCTTATAAGGCGGTAGGAGGAAAAAGGATTATAGGAATTATACCAAAAGATCCACGTTGGGGGACAATCCGTTTAGACTTGCACCTTTGCGATGAAATAGTGCATTGTGACAGCTGGGGGGATGTTCCCATGAAGCTGGTTGAGGTATCTGATTGCCTAGTAGTTCTTAGTCTCAGCCCTGGAACTATGATAGAGCTGTGTTGAGGAAAATGGATAAGGAGGAAGTTCTACCTCTTGAAGAAATACATTTCTGCAATCCCCCTTGAGGTCTCCATTTACTTAGATATGGATATTGTCAATGACATAAATGAATTAATACAAATGATTTAAAACGTAAACTGAAACAACTACCCCATCTCTAGTAGTAGATGCCTTTTTTTACATGTCCTAGAATGGGAAGAAGAACCTGAAAATACCTATGATGCCTACGAACAACACTACCAAGGCATAACCAACGAGTAATCCGCCAGCCACCAACACTCCATGTTCTTCATATGCTTTGCTCCCACCGATCCTAAGCGTTAAGGTCTTTAGAATCCATGCGAGTCCTGCAAGCTGCCAAAGACAAAGTTCCATGGACCATGCGTCGATTCCTATCAACATGCCAATGGGCTCGAGTGGGAACCACGTGAACCTCGCGTGTAGGTAAGAGAGCACCATAGCAGTTAGGACCCCAGCAACGGCCTGAGGCCACCAGATACCGAGTGCCGGCATTGAACTGATGGTATCAGCGGATATGACAGGATCAAGCAATGAGTAAGCTCCATAATCCCCGGAAAATTGTGGACTTCTGGTCAATCCGAACATGTAGGTCCAGCTGAGCCACGCGAACATCGCGGCGATTGGAGTTAAGAGGGAGACGACAATTGAAATCTTGAACACGTTCCTCTGACTGGTCTTTGTCAGGCTGGCCAGCCTAGAGGATGCCATGGTCGACATAAGATAGTGCTGCCATCCCGCATAGGGAACATTGGTTGCAGGTAGGGCCGCGAAGCTCATACTCAGGTACCAATCCTGCGTTAAGGGCTCCGGTGCCACCGGCCAGATCCACTTAAAGAATCCAGGTCCTGAATAGAAACCTGACGCAGCCCAGAAGCCGCTTAACCCCCATGTCCTTGCCCAGCAGAACGCAAAGAGAATGGTCACGAATATTGTTGTCCAAGCTGGAGCAAAGCTCATCCCAGATGCCATGAAGGAGATGGCCAGCAGGATCATCGTAACTATGCACAAGAGCCAATTGGTTCGATACCTGAAAGGTTCGTTATGCTCAAGTTCCTTAAGTCCGGTCTGTCTCCCCAAGGAGGTTCTAATCGTCTCAGCTATATACCTTCGATTCACTATGATGTAGCCCAGTGCGATTCCAATGGATACACCCATGCTTCCGAATACCTGCCAGACGAACGGCTGCTGATATATTATGCTGCCACTGGGACAACCGTATATTCGTCCGCATCCTCCGCTTTGGGGCACGCTTGTGTAGTAGCCGAATGCGTAGGCTATCTGACACAGGACCGCGAGGACGATCCACCAGAACCATATGTTGAAGAGGATCGTCAGGGGAGCGAGGTAAAATATGGCAACGTAAAGGGGCTCTTTCGTCGTGCCCACGAAAGCTATGACCCCGGCAAATGGACTATCAGCCGTTATGTATGTGAAGCCCGACGAACAGGTGTTCGTCCTCCACCCATAGACGTCTGGGAACCAAGGGAAGTTTATTATCATGAACATTAGGATTACGAATCCTCCACCCAATATCATGCCGAGTAGAAATTCCCTGCTCTTCAGACGCGCCCTGAATCCCGGCTCTACGCTCCTCGCAAGATCGTAGGCCACCATCGTCTGGGGGAAAGGCACCTGCTCCACATCAACCCACTGACGTCTGAGTATTCCGGCGAGACCGATCATAAGGAGGGCCCAGAGCGCATAGATCCACCACCACCAGATTAAGGATGGCATATATGCCATCCACGGAGTTGGGACACCACCAGCCACCATCTGGCTTGCTACATCTCGCGATGGCCCGAACCACGATGGCATGAGGAGGACCGAGGACGGATTCCTTATACTGCTAAACCAGTATGTCGCGGGGACAAATACGGTATCCGCACTGCCCGGCCATGAGAGAGCAGCGAGAATAGCGTAGAGATACGTCATGTGGTAGACATTGACCTTGCCTCCAAACTTGGTCCGAGAGATCATGGCCATAAAAAATAAGGATATGAAGACGAGCGGCATGTAATAGGTTAAAGCTGAGAGGAGGCTCAGGCTCAGGAGACACTGGCCTGACTGGAATAGCACCCACCACATGCTCACGGTGACCAATACTACTGTCAACACTACACTTAGAATCCAGAAACGCCAAGTTAGAGGATGTTCAACTGCTTCAGTAGCTGACATGTTACTACTCTGTGCCCCACATTTTAAGCAATATTTTTAACCTTATAAATCTAATCCATAATGATAATGTTCATGACTTATCTGAAACCCTATCCGAGTAAAATTACACACCATTTAGATTATAGACGCCCGACCTAAAATCTTATAGGGTCATAAAATTATGGGAGGGTTATGACCTGGGTAAATGGATAGATTCTCATACTCACGTATGTGCTTATAATCGCGATGGCACCAAGCGTGAAGACATTTTACCCCCCCTTTTGGAGGTGTTAGACAGCAGCGGCTGGGATCTACGGTTTATCATCGACGGTTTAGACTCTATTGATTTCATCTCGCGTATGATGCAAGATGGTGCGCACGCTATTTTTGAGGTCAACAGGTTTGTGTATGATCTTGTGCAGCGAGCACCCGATCGGCTATATGGCGGTTGCACAGTAAACCCGCACTTCCTCGACGAGTCTTTAGAAGCCATGCATGACTGCTTTGGGAAGTGGGGGTTTGTGAAACTCGGTGAGATGGTCCAATATGCGATGAAATACCAGATGAACAGCGACAGTCTGGAGGAGATCTTACGCCTTGCTGCGCATTATGATGTGCCTGTTCAGGTTCACATCTCCACTTCAAACGTCGGGCAGGGGCCTGGTTGTGGCGTGGAGCAATTGATCGACCTTTTTGGGGCAGTAGAGCGAGTGCCTGAGGCAAAATACATCCTTGCCCACTTTGTGGGGACGCATAAGGATAACCCGCCCGTGGTGGATGAATACTTGGACGTCATAGAAAAAAGATATGGCCGGTGGCCTGACAACTTTTGGGCTGAAATAGCTGACTTTAACTCGCCTGGCGTTAGAAGTGTGCTGAAGCGTGTGCCTTTGACTAGGCTCATTGCGGGCACTGACTGGACTACACACATAGGGCCTCCCTTCTTACCATATGGTGTTCAACATTATGTGGGCACAGGAAACACCCCCATTTGGTTAAATCCATACCCTCCAAGCGTAGATGCTTTAGTTGACTTCTTGAGGGAATCAGGTGCAAGGTACGCAGACATACAACTAATTGGTTATCATAATGCGGCCGAATTGTACAAGATACAAATTCCCTAAAACAGAGACATTAATACTGTCGAAAAAGTTGCATACGCGCTAAGGAAGTACACAAAGAAATAGGATTGCTTAGCCTTAGGGAGAACGTAGTTCTCTGATATCAGGCCGACCCTGGCGTGGTACAAAGCCGAGTTGCTGCATATAGCCTAGCGTGTCCATCCTTGCCCAAACCTCCACGAACTTGCCTCCAACCACACGGCAAATTTCGATTCCCCACACTGTCACTTTCTTGTTGGTGGGCTGATGTGTGCCAGTCATCGTCCATCGGGCCACTACCTTGTCACCCTCGGCGAGAATGTCATCGATGGTGAAATGGACGTCTGGGAAGGTTTTGAATAAATCGCTGAAGGCCTTTTTCTCATCTTCGCGACCACGTGCCTCACCCATGGGAGTGTGCTCGAGGAAGTCGCTAGCAACCAACTCGAAGCATACGGTCAAGTTCATCTTATTTATCTCCTCATAAAAACGGCGCTCAAGTGCCTTGAGTTCCTCCGCTGACATGACAAAATACCGCTAAATGCTACCTAACTATTGTATATATGTATAATTTCAACGTACCCGCTGATGAGTTATCTGTAATGGGACGTCAAGAAAAGGCTAAGTAAGGTCGTCTACTTCACCAGGGGTAGCCATGACCTCGAAGGTCGCGATCGTCAAACTGGGCAAGGATGCCAGGAAATCATTTGGGCAGGCGTTAAAGCTCATTGGTGGAATAGATGACCTGAATAAGAGAAAGAGAACGGTTGTCATCAAACCAGGGATCTTTGACCACAGGAAGAAGAACCATCCCACAGTGGACGTTGTCGATTCGATAATCAAGAGTTTTAACAAAGCCCCAAAGATCGTCCTCACTGAGTCGAACAATTACAAGGGAACAGGAACGGAGAGACTCAGAATCTATGAAAGGATCCTATCAAAGAAGGTCTTGTCATTCAACCTGTCGGAAGATGCTGAGACCCGAAAGCTCAAAATCGCGGGCGAGAAGATGGGCCTTTCACACGTGCTCTTCAAGCCGAACGTCCTTGTCAGCGTCCACGTGCTGAGGAACAGCGAGATGGGAACCATCCTGAAGAACCTATTCGGCCTAGTTCCTATTAGGGAGAAAGTCAGATACCACAAGAAGCTGGTACCCGTCCTCTTGGACATCTACGAGGCTGTGGGCGGGATAGACCTCGCTGTCTTGGACGGTACCCGCGCCTACATTTCTGTTGCCTCTGGAGTTGGCCCTAGGGCGGGTTTCATCTTTGTCGGTAGAGACGCTGTCGCAGTCGAAGCCGTTGGCGCAGCCGTTTCCGGCATTGACCCAATGAAGATGCAGATAGTGAGGCAAGCCGTGAAGAGGGGCCTTGGCGAAGGTGATATCAGCAAGATAGAGGTAGTTGGAAACACGATAGAGGACGTTAGGGAGAAGATAAAACGGGCAAAGTGAGCCTTGAATCAACATCCTTAGGTTCATCCCGAATTTTAGGCATTTTGCTTTAAGCTAGCACGACAACTCCCTCATCCAGTCAGTCTTCACCAAGTGTCGCTTTGCAAGATCATGAGTCGAATAGAAATGCGAACCGGCCAAGATCAGTGATCATACTCTGAGTGGCGTAGTAGCGTGTGCTTTCAGGACGAGTTATCAATCTGATCCAACACTTTGAAGGGACTTATCGAAACTCATCCATCGCCCATTATCAATTGTGAACGTTTCCTATGATCTATGTCATTCTGGACGCCTGTTCCCCTTGCGTGCCCCAGTTGCTCTTCGGCACATCATGGATTATGATGTTCAGCCACTCGGGCTTAACGCCAATTTCCTCAAATGCCTTCGTTATGCCCTTGATGAGCTTCTCCTTCTGTTCTGGAGTCCTTCCTTCCCACATCTCAACTATCACTACAGGCATGTCACTAACCTCAAACTATCGCTACAATCTATGCCCATGACCTATAAGGATTCCTAGGTCGAATCCAAAGGGAGAGGACATGGTAATAGGATGATTTTAAGCTCATCGAGGACTCGGCCATAGAGATCGTCTATCGTGGCGAGAAGCCTTAATGTCACGTGAAGAGAAGGAAAGGAGTTAGAGGCGGATTACTTCCTTTTTCGCCAATTCAGGAGCGTTTGTCCGTATTCGCGTAATGGCGGATCGCCATATCGTGCAATGTACTCATTATCGATCCAGACCGAAAAAGTGGTTATGTGGCGAATGCCCAAGGAGCCGTAGGTCGCGACGTCTTCGGCAAAGACTTTCAAATCGAAGGGTATTTTTACTGCAGGTCTTTTCCAACTCGAAAACCTTGACGCATCGAGCCAATATTCCAACGCTTGAGCGCCCTCAGTTCCAAAGACCTTGAGATTGGCATCGAGCTTCTCCAAGTGATGGCGCTGCTCAGTGACCTCGTTCGAGGACAGCGGGAAGTCGTATCTGCGGTTGATCGGGGCAAACTCCAGGAAAATCCCACGCTCGGGCCTAATCCTTCTGGGGTGCTCCAATGTTCGGGCGTAAGCCAGATGAGCTACACGAGCCTCTGGATCCTCTGTGAGCAACGCCTCTAGTAACCGGTTCTCGAGGATGAGGGCCTGATCGCTGTCGGATAGATCAGCGCAGCTTGGACAGCGGCAATAAGGCATACCGTCATCACCCCAGAGGAAATAGCGCCCGGTCGTGGGACGAAGCACCCTGGATACCGTAAGGGCGTTTTTGGCGACGATCTCGAGGGCCCTTTCGGAGCTGATGCAGAGGTTCGCATCGGGAGTTCTTTCGCCGGACTCGTTCATCCTGAAAAGACTTGGGTCGCCGGCGAAGAGCTCGCGTGGCAGTAACTCGTGCATCGCATGTAGTTCGTACTCAACCTGAATGCCCAAAGTCCTGCATTTCTCTAGGAACCTCTGCCCGTCTTCAGATCTGATGAAGCTCATGACTTCCGTGGGAAAAGGATGAAGCGCGATCGTCGTCAGGCCTGCCCTTTGTGCGCGCTCGGGCCAATCGCGTAAAGCAATATCAGCGGGCACTAAGACCACTCCGCGAGTAAGAAAATATAATTGCTGGCTAGGCTTCGGGACGTTTGAACCTTTCAACGGATCGCATCACCGTTGAAATGAACCCCACGCAGTGATATGTTTTATGCCAACATCCCCTTTGCGAGACGGATATTGGTAGACTGTTGCCAGAGCTACTTGCAAGGATTATAACGGAAGTGAAGCATGTACGATAGGTTAGGAGAATATAGGCTCCTCAAGATTTCTTGCGAAGACCAGCTATAATTAGAACTGTTCTTATGGGCGCCAATATCAATAGGATTACGAAAGCAGGTAAAAGGAAAGGCATCCACCTTTCTTTTAATGTGAATTTGATGGAACTTAGGGTATCGCCTGTATTTTCAAAGGTGAACGTATATCGATCATCTGCGGAGTTAATAACTAAACTATAATTATTATTTTGATTTATGAAAACATTCTTGAGGTGTTGCGTGTTGTAGCCTTCCGCCGTTAAGTTAACGCTTCCTCCAATGACTGACACTTCGCCCAGTAATGTCGATTTAGTGATAACGCGGGTGTGGTAGGAAAATGGTTCATACTTCTCATTTGGACTCAAGAAAAAAGAAGCATCGATCACAGTATCCGTCCTTGTCGCAATTAATGAGAAAAGCAATGGAGTTACGCCGAGTGATAATAATATTATACCCACAATTGACTTATTCAAAGTTACGCCGACCTAAGCTTGCATAAGTACCGCCAACTCACCCACTTCAGGTGAGAGGTCGGTGGGGATAAACAATTGCCCATTCCAGTAATCCATGCTGCTTATTTCAGGTAAATTGAGCTTAAGCGGATCTTTCTCCTCGGGATTATTACTCATGCCCTTAACGCTATTGTGGTTTCCAGCGATCGTCCTTTATCAGGTTTCTATATTATTCCCGAGGATTGGCCATCACTTGGTGAGATTTGTGAGCACATCACGCGAAGCCTCAACGAATGCCCCGACGTCCTCCTTCGTATGAGCTGCCGAAAGGTGGCATCTTTTCAGTGGATGGGCGACGAATAGGAACCCGCGTTCCCTCATCCCCCTATTGTACTTCATGAATAACTCGGAGTCGTTACCCAGGAGGGATCGATAGTCAACGATTTCTTCATCCGTGAAGTAGATGTTGAAGATCGAGCGAAAGCCAGCAACTTGTGCCTTGATCTTCAGATCTTCAAGGACACCCGACAACCCTTTCCTGATCCTGTCCCCAAGGCTGAAAAGGCGCTGGTGGACCTTCCCGTCGCCAAGTTCGGCCAGCGTGGCAAGCGCTGCCGCCACCGAGATGGGGTTGGCGCAATAGGTCCCAGCCATGTGCGCACCTCCGAGCGGCTTCAGCTGATCCATGATCTCCTCGATCCCACCAACCCCTCCTATGGCGTAGCCGTTCGCCAGAGATTTCGCGAAGCACGTCATGTCAGGCGTCACCCCAAAGACCTTCTGCACACCGCCCAAGTCGTGCCTGAAACCAGTTATTACCTCGTCAAATATGAGAACGACACCTTCCCTCTCCGTGACCTCGCGTATCGTTTGAAGGAAACCCTCCTTGGGCATTATGCATCCCACGTTGTGCAGAATCGGTTCTACGATGACCGCTGCCAGGTCTTCCCTGTTTTCCTTGACCACTTTCTCGAAGGAGCCTTCGTCGTTCCATGGGATTACGATGGTCTTCTCCATTGCTTCAGGCAACATGCCGGTGCTCACGGGGTACTTCATTCCGACCTTGTCGGCGGGCGGCGCTACGGCCATGTCAACGTAGTCGTGCCAACCGTGGTAAGCTCCCTCGAATTTTATGATCTTCTTCCTATTCGTATGCGCCCTTGCCAACCTGATGGCGTGGTATGTCGCATCAGTTCCTGCATTGCAAAACCTGACCTTCTCAATGGATGGGACGTATCCCACGACCTTCTCGCCCAGCTTGCATTCGTCTTCGGTCGAACCGAAGCCCCACACCTCACATTTTTCGGCCTGTTCTTGAACGGCCCTCGTGACCTTGGGATGGCAGTGGCCTAGGATCACCGGGCCAAAGGCCATGTGGAAATCCAGATACTTGTTGCCATCGACATCGTACAGCATCTCCCCGCTAGCTTTCTTGAAAAATATTGGATGAGGCTCGGTGAACCTGAAGTCGTCATGGACCGCCCCCACAGCCACCCGCTTAGCCCTCTCATACAACTCAACGGATTTTACAAGTTTCAACTGAGATAGCAGGTGGAATGAATTAGTTCAGCTTAATATGTTTTGCATAACGTGAAAATGAACGATTCATGGTCTCTGGTCAGAATTGTGGCAACATGTCTTTTGAGGCACCCAGTAACTCAGATAGCATCTGTTCTGCTTTTTCTGGCAAGATCGCCATCTCGTCGAGCAGGAGGGCTTGAAGCGCTAGATTCTTGTCCCCCTTCATCCCCGCATCCACCACTAACTCCTGCCAAGCTATCCTTTTTTCCAGAATCCCCTTCAACGACATTGGCGCATCCCCGATGTAAATGCCCCTGACCCCACAGGAATCGGTCACCGCCTCCATCTCAAGGTTAGCGTAATTTGGTAGGTTGGGGACAGCACCATCGTTGGCTATGTTCACGATTTGAACCTGTCGTCTTCCCAGCGCTATGGCCTCCATCAGACTTCCCACTCCCTCGCCCGTGAGCGGGTCAGAGGGTTTATATGGGAGCTTGACATTCTGAAGCCTATCTGTAAATTCCTTAAGTTGATTCTCACGTTGAACCTTCTCCTCTGCCTTGGATGGCCTAACGGAAGCCATCTTCTCAAGACGGGCATACTCCTCCTTGAGTTCCTCCCCAAAACCATAGGGCACATCTTCGACGTCCGAAAGCCGAGAGTTAAATGGGTAGAATTCGAAGGCATGGTCGTCCGGTGGATACACGATCTCATGTCCATATATCCGGGAGAGTTTTTGAGTCATCACCTCTCCCTTCGGATCCTTGCGTCCCTGAAGCCTCTGTCGGACTTCGGGATAGACATCCTTCCCCTTGTGGCGAATGCGAGTGAACCAATGGTAATGATTCGTGCCGATCCATACGCAATCGAGTTCATGCGAGTCCACGCCAAGCATCTCGGCTATTCTCATGATTCCCCCCTGTACCCCGTGACAAATGCCAATCACATTGATGGCGGTATACTTGGCCATTGCGCGACAGAGAACTGCCATGGGGTTGGAGTGATTCAGGAGTATGACTCCTGGGCTGCGTTTCTCCATCTCCCGGCATATATCGATGTAGATGGGTATGCTCCTCAATCCCATCATCATGCCGGCAGGACCGCCCGTATCGCCGACCACTTGGAAAATGCCGTATCTGGCCGGGATGAGCATGTCCTGGATGTGCGTGGAGGTACTGTAAACTCCACCGACCGATACGCCTGCACCTCCGATGGAGGAGACGGCAAAATCAGCGCCGTCCACGGCGTCAGCGAGTGTCTTCGACGCTCGCACGGTCATGTCCAATCCACTCTCCTTTGCGAGCCGGCTTCCGAATTGAGCCATGATTTCGGCCTTTTCCCTATCGATATCATAAATCGTTATCTCGCTTCCAGCTAAACCCTTAGTCACGACCATGTCGCCGAGAGCTCCGATGAAATACCCACTCCCTCCACCGAGACAAACTATTTTTTTACTGGGCATATCAATTTCTCATCGATTACAGTTAATGGATTATTTAAGAGTTGTTCTTCAGAAGTCCAAGAGAAAGCGTGTAAAATTTACATTTTATGGGTGATTTTTTAACAGCACTACTTCGTACCCAACGGATGTAATCGCTGGGATAGATGATCTCATGATCGACGGGTTTCACAGAAATATAGGAGACCCATTGATGTTCGTCGATTTTCTCAAAACTATCGGATGGAACCCTGTACAAATACCCAACTCGCGAGAGGTCAACGTGCCCTGCTTTAACGGTCATTCTAGGTTCGCCCTCTGCTGAAGTGTCCCCCTCAAGATCAGGGCATTGTCTGTGAAATGACATGGACCAAGAGGTATTGCCTTTGTCATCCGGATTCATAGGAAGGGCGAATGGTATGGCGAAGTTACGTACGTGCGAAGCATAAATCGCGTAGAGGCGATCCTCCTGTGGCCCCACACCGCGTGCTGGACACGGTTCGAGCGTGTCGGTCAGGTATTGGCTGCCATGATACAAGTACCGAGGTTTACGGCCATCCATAGGCTTATAGAATGACTACATGTGAGATTTAAGCGTATTAAAGGTTGGAGTTCTTCAGAAAGTGAGAACATGCCAGTTGATAAATAAAATCCTACTTGCAGAGAGGATGATTTTTCTCCCAACTTAGTGAAAAAACCGAGTTAGGAAACCTTTACTGATTAATAGAAGGCCAACTATGCTAGGTTATCGCTTTTGTATAGATGCCATACTTGCATGCTGTTTTGTAGAGTGTTACGATGTTGCGCACGGGGACATCCCCTAGGATACTGTGGGTTGGGGACAGAATGAGGCCACCACCCTGTCCCACTGTTCTGATGCGAGTCATCGCCTCATTCTTAACCTCGTCAACGGTGCCGAAGGGGAGGGTCTTCTGAATGCAGATCGTGCCATGAAAGGCAAGCTTGTCACCAAATGCCTCCTTCACAGCGGCGGGATCCATCTGTTTCGCCATCGGCTGTACGGGATTCAGGATGTCGAGACCTGCCTCGATCAGGTCTGGTATCAGAGGGAAACAGTTACCATCGGAATGAAACATGGTCTTGATCCCATATTTCTTGTACTGCGAGAAGAGTGACGCATAACGTGGCTTGAAGACATCTCTCCACAATTGGAGGGAGAAGAATGGATTCATCTGATCGCCAAGGTCATCTGCGGTGAAGACGATGTCGATCCTGTCTCCGAAATCCTCCAGTGCTGAGATCGTGACCTCCCTGTGAAACTCCATTACGTGTTCGATAATGGATTCCGCGATCTTCCTCCTCAACATTAGGTCCATCAGGAATTTCTTGAACCCCCTGAGGTACCACGCGCGCTCGAGCAGATTCCCCCCTGCACCGAAGATGATGCCATAATCAGGGCCGATTGCGTCAAGGTCCCTCTTTAGGTTCTCCAACCTCCCCGGCGCATGGGGATCCAACCAAGCGTATCCTTCTATATCGGAAACATCCTGTGCCGAGGCGAGAGGATGATGTACCACCCGAGTCGTTCTGTAATAACCCCACCATCTGACGCCCCATTCATCGTCCCAACTTCCGTCCCCAAAAGTCCTACTTTTCCAGCCTGCAGCTGCGCCTGGATTGGCCCATCTAACATCCACGCCAAGCGCGCGGAGACATCCTTCCTCAGAATCAACATTGAGAACCCTCTCAAGGGCATCTATGATATACTCGGTTGGCCAGATGAGGTCAACTGGAACCCTGTCTGGTTCCTCTAAATTGATCGCTCGCTGTACCCTTTCTCTACTACGCATATCATTACGGAATAATGATTCGAATTCAGTAATAACATTTCTCATAATGCCTAAACTCTCGCCACTTAGGTGCTAAAGACTTGGTGTTGACATATCGAAGGACATAAAAAAGCGTTATGCATTGTTGTGAAGGTGAGAAGAACATGTCGACGAGACCTTTGAGGAATGCGATCTCCAGGGAAGATGCACTCCAACTGTGCAGTGAGATCCGTCAGGAAAACGCTAGGAAACTCTTCGGCGCCGGGAAGATGCAGTGCAGCGTTTGCTACAAGCTTGGGAGAGACAACCCGGATCGCCTATGCATTTTCGCGAATGAACAGAACAGGGGATGCACACAGGTCAACAAGCGCTATGACGGGGCAGTTAATTAATGGGCTGAATCGACAAATGGGGTGCACCACGGGGACTGGGAGTCAGCACCTCATCATCGGCGCCTGGGTCGCGATGCTCCTCGCATTTCCTCCCCGATGTGATGATCTTCACGTTCTATGCCATGTTCGCATGAGGAATCTTGAGATGACAAGACCAGTGAGACGGTTTAGGAAAGGCGAAGACGGGTTGAACACGAGCACCTCATTTCCATACGCCATTATTCTTTTACCTTCAACAAAAACAATGAGTCTTCCCATGCGTCAGGCATTGAGAACGATTTCATGCCCTCGGTCGTGAAACTGCCCGCAGGTGCCGATTCGCCATTTCTTGGATCAATCCAGAAGGCTTCGGCTTTGTTTCCAGCCGAAACCTTGCCCAAATCGACTTTAAACGAGGCTTTATCAGCGATATACGCGATTATCCATTTTCCGTCACCATGGCGTGAAGCGAGGTTCAACAATCTGCCATCTGTCCGTCCGCCACTTGCAAGTATCGTTTGGTCAGGTACAAGGTTCCACCATTCCTTAAGGCTAAGGAACGCCTCCTTCAGTACCCCCATCTGTCTGGCACCGGGCGCATCTAATGCCTCTTTCCATTTTGGGAGCATGCGCCAGCTGTCGTTGTGCCCGTAGCTGTGGTGTGCGCCGGTCAAGTACGAATAGTAGGCCTGCCTACGGACCCACAAGGGCGTGACATCGAACCCGTACTCCGTGCCTTGCTCGTAGGCGCCCTCCGCCATAATGACGGGCTTCACGGGCTTGAGGCCATAGTCATGGGTGATCATGGAATACATCAATTCAACTGCCCCCCAAGGCTGCATTGAATTGAAAGCCAGCCAGCCCTCGTTATGCAGGTAGGTGCTCGACGTAGTTGGCGAGGGATCGGGATGAACGGTGATTAGGTGAACTGCCCCATCGCCCTGCTGAAGCCCGATGGCCAGCTCCCGTAAAAGCGGAGTATATTCGGGTTCGGCTCGGGGGTACATCGACCAGATCAGGTTCGGCGAATCACTGTAACGTTCAGCGATCCATCGTGCCCACACACGAGCGTTCTTGGCATTCACGCGGTTGCCCATCGTTTGATGGTAGATGCCGGTTACGAGGAAAAGCCCTTTTCGACGGGCAGCTTGAACTACAGCATCCACGTGCTCGAAATATGCTCCATTCGGCGTTGTGGGGTCATCATTTTTCCACGGGGTCACGCCGTAAACGTTGGGTTGGGTGCCGTCGCCTACGCCCAGCAACATCGCTTGGATGAGGTTAAATCCATTCTTCTTCGTCTTTTCAAGGATCAACTCAATCTCTGCTAACGTGTTTTCCCTGAAGATTTGCCATTGTGTGGTACCCAGCCAGAAGATGGGTTTTCCTGAAACAACAAAATATCTGCCATTCCCGCTTACCTTAATTGGGCTTGACCGCATGTTTTTCGCTTCAATCATTTCTCATAAATTCCTCAATCTAATACACCATTTCTCAATCCCATTGGCAGCGGAGCTGGGCGTGTACATGTACTCTGAAGATCAACATGCATGCCCTTATTGGACGCGTCCTGGAAGGCGTTCATGACATCGAGAACGTGAAAAGCCATCTCGCCATTGGCTCTGTGGGGCCTTCCGTTTTTAATCGCCTTTGCCATGTCAGCGAGGCCGATGCTGCGGCTTTGGGCGGTGTAGCCATGGGTTAGCGGGATTTCCTTCCATTCATCGGAACCGGCACGAAGGACACTCACTGGGCCACCAAAATGGTTCGGGTCTGGAGCACTTAAAGATCCCTCTGTACCATAAATTTCAATGTATGGCAGGTGGGCTCCCCACAGGTCGTAACTTGTGATAATCGTCCCAATGACACCGCCTGAAAATTCCATAAGGCCTACAACATGAGTTGGGACGTCGACCTTTATTTTCGTTCCATATTTTGGCTTGCTGGTAATAGTCCTTTCAGAAAAGGTAGTCTTCGACAAACCTGAAACTCGGCGGACAGGACCGATCAAAGACACGAGCGCGGTCAGGTAGTAGGGTCCCATGTCGAACATGGGGCCGCCACCGATCTTGTAGAAGAACTCCGGGTCCGGGTGCCAGCTTTCGTGTCCATGGCACGTCACGAACGCTGACGCTGCAACGGGTTCTCCTATCCAGCCATCATCTATCAATTTCCTGCACGTCTGAATTCCACCACCTAGGAATGTATCTGGTGCGCAGCCGACCCTGACCCCCTTTTCTCCTGCCAGACGTAGAATTCCCTTTCCTTCTTCCCTCGTAATCGCCAGAGGTTTTTCATTGTATATCGATTTCCCAACGTTGAGAGCCTTAATCGCGATCTCGGCGTGAGCTCTTGGAGGCGTAAGATTCAAAACGATTTCAATCTCTCGATCGCTGAGAAGCCCTTCAACCGTGCACGCCTTTGGCACGTTATATTTTTCTGCCTTTTCCTTGGCTCTCTCCGCGATGATGTCGGAACAAGCGACCACTTCGATGTCCTCAAACAATCGGCTGACTTCTAAATAGGTTCCACTTATGTTGCCACATCCTACAATGCCTATTTTCGTTCTGTCCATCCTGTACCATCACTTCCGGGCAACGAATACTATCTGCTCTGCCTTCGGCTTCCTTTTCGGCTTCAGGTTCCAGTCAGGATAAGATCGGACGGTTTTGAATCCAGAATCCCCGAGATAACGTTTAAGGTCCCAGTATGTGAGAAGCCGCATTCGCTCCCTATCTCTGAAGACGTGACGGCCATCAGGTGCCTCTATAACAGTCATATCATCGCTCCATACCACGCCTTTGACCGCGTCATAGTCGGTGAGCCCTTCGATTTCGGTTATGCGAATTCCCGGAGCGCGTGACTCCGAGTAAAAATGACCGGACCGCCAGGCCTCCATTAAGTAGTTCTTGCCCTTGGAGAATGGGTTGAAGTGATTGCAGACGAGGACGCCACCTGGCAGCAGCTGTTTGTGAATTCGGGCCAAGCACTTCTGCAAGTCATCGTCGCTCGGCAAAAGGAAGAGGATGTAGAGCGCAAGGACAGCGTCGAACTTCCCCTTAGGCGCCAACTTAGAGGCTTCTCCTGTCTTCAATTCAACCGACACCCCCGCGCGCACAGCCCTTGCCTTTGCCACATCTATCCGCTCTCGTGAGAGGTCGTAGCCGACGCATCGAAAGCCACGCTGAGCGAGGCCGACGACGTGTCTCCCCCCTCCGCAGGCAATGTCCAAGACACGCCTAACTTGACGGGTCGCGTCAGCCCGAAAGACGCCCTCCAGAAAATCGAGCTCCTTGGTCGTGCTCGGATCCGAACGCTGTCGCTGGACGAATAGGTCGTAGTACTTGGCTCTATGATCGTAGTAGATCTTCGATAAATGGAGGACCTTATCCCGAGATGTCTCCTCTGATCCCATTTCGTTGATATATCGCGCGAATTCGGTATTTATTATTTTTTATCGAATTTGAAGAGTTCCTAGTAGGTCAAAACTTAATAGGACGCAATTCGACAACGGGATCTGCGTGTTATGCCAATTATTACAGTCCTTAACACAACAAGAGAGCTAAGGGATTCTAAAGTGGATACAGCTATTCTGCCAATAGGTTCCATCGAACAACATGGGCCCCATCTCCCAATAGGCACGGATTGGATTTTCGCGGATGAGGATGCCAAACGGATAGCCAAGAAAGTTGGTAATTGTTACCTCCTTCCAGCCCTTCCATATGGCAACGCCCAGGAACACCTCGCGTTCTGCGGGACTATATCCCTTAGACCACAAACTCTAGCTCATGTTATAAGGGATATCGTGTTATCGTTATATCTTCACGGCATAAAGAAAGTCGTCATCATCAGCGATCACGGTGGAAACTGGATCATCAAGCCTACCATCAGGGAACTGAATCTGGAATATCCCGACCTAAAGGTTATACACGGCACCTCGATGGGAGGCAAGCCCACGGACGTTCATGCGGGGGATTCGGAGACTTCTAGAATGCTCTACCTGAACGAGAAACAAGTCAGGAAAGATAGGATCATGGACAGCGTTCCTGATGCGACTCAGGAATACTTAGACTATGTGGGCTTCCAAGTGCTGAGCGAGCACGGTCACTGGGGAAGGCCTAGCCAAGCTTCTCCTAAGAAGGGAAAAGAAGCAATGGATGATGCCATCGAAAGTACGGTCTCTTACATCAAACGGACATTCAGGAAACTGGAGGAACTTGAACGAGTTTCCCGAAAAAGGAGGAGCATTATACCCAAACCACCCCGAAGGCACTCAAGGAAGTAAGAATCATGTATGACGCTAGGTATCAAAGCTTGAGCGCTAGATAGGGTCTGTCACATAGAGAAGCAATCTATCAACCTCCGAGTTTAAACCCGGTTCTTTGCTGAAGGTCGGGTCTACGGCCTCTATCGATGTGAGCCACCTGTCCTTGATCGAATCGTAGACAAGACTTGCATACGTATGTATCGGATATTCTTCATGCTCATATCCAGAACCTGGAATCCATAATGCCTCGAATATCGTCTCCAAGTTTAATCTCCTGTAATCTATCACGTAAGCGGCGAAGTGCTTAGTGAGTGCTGCGCCCCTAATGACCTCTGTTGTTTTGGTCCCGACAAAGATCGGACCTGTACAGCCTGAGAGTATTGATCCACTCAGAAGAAAAAAATCACGTTGAGGTTCTCCATTAACCTTGAGTTCGCCCAGCTTACTCCATTTCTTACCATCAGGGCTAAGGGCCAAGGCCATGTGGACTTCCATCGTTCCTGCCTTCCTGGCCTTGTACAGGGCGATGTATCGGCCATCAACTACGTCTATGGTGGCGTCTCGCGCTTCACCGTTGTCGTAATCGGCATCTCCCACAAGGGCAAAGCATCCCCCCTTCCAGGGACCATTGGGATCCTCGGAGGTCATCAGGTAGGTCTCCCATCTGCTATCATATACCTTATCGGTCACACCTGCTATGTTCTCCTTTGCCGTATCAACAGATAGGTATAGAAAGTAAAGTCCAGTTAGTGGATCTCTTAATAGCTGTTGACCCTCTATGCTGTGAACCTCCTTGCCACAAATCACACCGAGCTCTTCCTTTGTGATCGAGGCTGCCAGGTTGAAATCTTCACCGTTCCCCGATCTGTAGATATCTACCGCATATCCCCTCCTCAATCCACCCTCTCGAGGTCGGCTGGTGAGCCAATATTCCTCATCCTCTCTATCGATCCATAGCTTCCCTGCTCCACACCAAGATCCAGGATTGAAGTTTGGCGGGTCCAGCAGCACGCGCCTGAACCTCCTCCTACCGAATATCGATTGGGGCGGATACAGCCCTTGCCACATCCTACCAATCACGAGGGAATCATCTCACACTGGAAATTTAAAGCCTTTTAATGTCGAGCGGAATCCAGAGCTGACCAAGCCTCAGAGGCTTCTCAGCGTATTCATTACGAATCAATAGCGAACTCAAGCTTGGGAAGTTCGGATGGATGTATGTTCACTAAAGGCTGTCTTCTATAGAAAGAGGATTAGGCTGACCCTGTTTAAGCTAAATCTAGAAAATATACATCTCTGGCTATGCTAACATCGTAACTTTTTAGATTTTCCATGGCCTTCAGAAGGATTCAATGGACCCCCTCCCTTTAGCTGCCAGTTCCAATATATACTCAAATGAATTATGTTTTGGAAGAGTAAGAAAGATGGATTGCCGGGACTGTCAGCACCTGCATCCCCAGTTCCTGTGGTGCGAGGAGCACCGCAAGGAGATCGAGAGGCCCTGGGAGGAGGCCTGCAAGGACTTCGTGCCCCGCCTCTGGGAATTGGATCACACGACGAAGCTGGGGGACTTGAAAAAGCGATAGATAAAATCGTTATATGCGCTCCTGAAGGAGGAGGTGGGAACATGAAACCCGCACACGATCATCTCGTGACAGAGAGGCTCATCATACGGAGATTCACCCTCGAGGACTGGGCCGCCATCCAGGAACTGGCGAGGGACATAGACTCTCACGAGGCCGCCAGATATGATTGCCCCTGGCCGATATCAGATGAGGAGAGTAAGGGGATGGCCGATTACTTCTCAAAGAGGGAAACCTCTTGGGCCGTCTGCCTGAAGGCCGACAAGAGGCTCATCGGTTACATCAGCTATAACGACATCGATGATGACAAGCGACTGGATTTCGGCCATGTGTTTCACTCCGAGTTCTATGGCAAGGATTACGACACGGAGGCGCTCAGGTGCATGATGGACCATGCCTTCACGCATTTGGACATTCGATCCATATACGCCAACAACGCGGAGGAGTGGACGGTGCAGTTAGTGCCATTGAAGAAGCTGGGGATGAAGTCCATACGTCGAGGCACGATGGAGATAACCAGAGAGGAATGTCTGCATGGTCGTAAAGAGACCGATCCAAAGGCTGAAGGTTGAAAGGGAATATGCCCGTTGCGTTACCGCCTTAAATCGCACCGGCATTCTCACGCTTCTTTCGAAATCAGAAAGCATTGGGGTGATTGGAATTGACGAAAAAGGGTATCCAATACCGACCCAAGAACAGGTTGTAGAACTATTCGCTCATAATAGAGAGCTTGTAGGTAGAAAAGTCCCACAAGGGTTTGATCGTTTAGAATTAACACCCATGGCAATGCCAACACCCCTTCTTATTGACCGAATGAAAGCAACTATTCTCAAACATGCAGCAGAAGGAAAAATTTATCAAACCAGGCGTTCTCCTTCAGATCCTTTAATACCCGTTCGTGTCAATGCCGCAAAACATGTCTGGGTATGGGATACCTTAAGACAGGCACTAGATACAGATGAGCTCGTATATTTTCCTCAGGAATATTCAAGCAATCATCGGGGACAGACCAAATTAGAATTAGTCAATAACGGCCGCATTTGTGCCGTTCCAGGATGGTCTGTGGGATTAGTTGAAAGTTTACCCATTATGCCTCAACAAGGCCGAGGAAAGACATTAGGAGGCAGAAGACAATTAGAAATAGGCTCTTCCCCTCGTGATTACTTACGGACATTACAGACGCAAGCTTATCAAGACGAAACAGGGAAAACACTTGAAGATTTTATTACGAATTTTCTTACCCGCCTCGAAACAACCGATGAAGTAAGTAATGACAGGTATGATAACAATGCCTTATGGTTTCTTGGTCAATATGTCAAATATGTTAAACATGTAAAAAGTGACCTTGTGCCAACTGGGTGGTGGCATCGACACTTTGGGCGGGCTCGCTTGGATGCGCACCGTCCAGGCAATAGGCTTTGCACTAGGAGTTGGGGGGGTTCCTCCACGGTGAGACTTCTTAGGCCTTAATCTTTGTCCATTTTTCCTTTACAACATGTGTCAATGCCTCAGCCCCCAGTGGTTATGTCCACCAATCATTATCAAGCTAACACTTTAACGCGATAAAAAAACGGTAAAAGTTATAAATCCTTAAGAAGGGAGAAAATTCATGAAACTATACATAATGACTGACCTGGAGGGTGCGACTGGTGTAGTCGGACACTGGAACATCATCGATCCGCCAGGTGCGGAATATCTGGCTTCGAGGAGGTTGCTGACTGGCGATGTTAATGCCGCCATCGAGGGTGCGTCCGAAGCTGGAGCGAATGAGATCCTAGTACATGATGCGCACGGTGAATCGAAGGCTCACGGTATCTTGATAGAGCAGATAGATTCAAGGGCGAGATTGATCAGGGGTAAGAGCATCTATGAACTCGAGGGCTTGGATGAGACATTCGATGCGATGTTCATAATCGCTGCGCATAGCATGGCTGGGACAACTAAGGGCGTCTTAAGCCACACTGAAAGCGATAGCATAGTGAATATGTGGATCAACGGAAAGCGCGTAGGGGAGATAGGCATCTTTGCTGCCATGGCAGGTCATTATCATGTGCCAACTGTGATGGTGACAGGCGACCTTGCAGCTGTAAATGAGGCCAAGGATCTGATACCAAATATCGAGACCGTATCCGTTAAGGAAGGAAGAAGTAGATTCTCAGCAATATGTCTTCCACCTGAGGTAACAAGAAGGATGATAAGGGAAACCGCTGTTAAAGCCTTGGGTAAGATCAATGAGATCAAGCCATGCATATTTCAACCGCCAATCACGGTAAGGATAGAACATCAAGATGCTCTGACAGCTGATCGACAGGCTGAGAGGAAGGATAGAAAGAGGATAGATGGAAGAACGATTGAATACAGTGCTGAGAACATGCTTTATATCTTCTAATAATTGATGGACACTCCTTGGGTCACACGATGAGCTCTCTACGGATCGGAATAAAACATGAATTTATGATTCATTGGAGCTTAAATAGGATTTTGATAGAGATTAGCGGGCGTCAGGGAAAGCGCACCTCACCCGTGCAGGATTCGAGCCTACCATCCTCGTATCATTGACGCCCTATTACCCACATATGATCAGAATCTATAAATTCCGCACTCCAAAAGTTATATCTGGATTCATCTACAAGAGAACCGCTGTAAGTATGGGGGATCGCGTGAAAGTAGTCGGGGGAAGCCGAAATGTCAGCTAGGTCGAGTAAGGGCATGGTGGTTAGCACCGAACGGCATGGATCCATGGCGGGAGTGGAAATACTCAAGGCTGGCGGCAATACCATCGACGCTGCAGTTGCCACTGCCTTTACTATGGCCGTGACATATCCCCCTTGTGGCAATATCTGCGGCGATGGATTCATGCTCTACCATGGGGCAGATGGCACGACCATCACCTTCGATTTAAGGGCCGTGGCTCCGAAAGCGGCAAACATGAAGATGTTTCTGAATGAGAAAGGTGCGCTCAAAGGCAGCCCATGGGAAGGGGTCATCTCGATGGGGTGATGCAAGATTTATTTTATATGTTAATTAATCAATACATTTCGAACCTGAGAGTAGCAAATCGGTTTGAAATGCTTCATCCAAAAACGACTCCCATCTATGTTTTCCGGTTCAAAATCCACAGCGCAATTTTCATATCCCATTGATGAAGCCCATTCAATTGACTTGTTCAATAATGCCTTTCCCATTCCTTGGCCGCGGAATTTCTCCTCTGTAAAAGCACCGTGTATGCTGGCAATTCTTTCGTCTTGGACCACAAAAGCAACTTCTTGCTTGGCTGGACCCACGGTCATGTATGAAACTGCCCTGCTATCTTTGAATGCGATCCATAACGCCTTCGAAGTATCAGATAATAGATTCTCAATATTATCATTTTCAGATTCATCCGTCAAGACCAGGAATATCGGCGCACCAGCCATGTATTGATGTAATTGATGGCTTAAGGACGTGACTGATCCTAAGTCATCCATTGTCGCCTTTTTAATTTCAACGTCGGAGTTCACGTCCTTGAGTGGACTCAGGTCCCGTATCGCATCTACAGCAGTCATACCGAAACCAAACCATGAGAATGTCTCAATTATCTCCCCATCATGTGTAAAATGGGTGATTAGGTGCGTATTGCATCGGTCCGCGATCCATTTTTTAGAGAGCTCTGCATACATTAGCTGATAGACTTCCTTTCGATTCTCCCCAACTGCAGCATGTGCCCACTCAGGGCAATACACGCTTCTTTTCCCCCTCCACGATGGTATCACGAAACCCATTAGAAAGCCTACTAGATGCCCATCTTGGTATGCAGCAACACTGGGGGCCTCTTTAACGAGTTTCCTTAATTTCGGAAGAAATGTCATATCGCGCTCAAAACAGGATCGAAGAATGGGAACGTGCCTTTGTTCTTCTCGAAAACCGTTGACAACCAATGATGATAATTCATCTATGTCCTCTTCGTGTGCAGACGTAAGTTTCATGCGCCTCATTTTTATTAACCACTTTAACTGGATAGCTTAGCTTGCTATGTGTTCGTATATAGTTTTTTGTAGAAATCTTAGGGTTCCTTGGCCCAAACGGGGAAGAGTTTAATATCCTGATCCGCTCAATCGAAAGATGGTGCAGTAATATACCTATCGAACCCAATTTTCGGAAGAAAAGGATGAAAGTTGGGAAGGAGGGGGAGACGGCTGTTTGGGGACCTTTGGAGCCACCTGATAAACTTGGTATACGTGGAACTTACGTAGCGGTTGACTGGGACATTTGCGAAGGTTGTGGCATTTGTCTTGAGGTTTGTCCAGTGCAGATGTATGAATGGGTGGAAACCCCTGATCATCCAACTTCGAAGAAAAAGGCCTTTCCAGCCAAAGAACTAGAATGCGTACAATGCTATAAATGTGAAACTCAGTGTCCTGTGCAAGCGATAAGAATCATTTTTCCGGGGCCAACTGGCTGGGAAGGGGTAGTGGTCCCTTTGATGTTTTCGCAGATCATGGGTGGCGTTATTTATGGGGCTTTATTCGGACCTTACTTGGGTCTCAAAATTCTATTTTACATTGGGTGGTTGATTTCGGTCGTTGGCTTGCTCTTCTTTTTCTCCCCAGCGATATACTACCCAAAAAGTGGTAAGCCAGGAGGGGGGAAAGGCGTTATGGATACCACGGTTCTAGTTGACAGCGGGACCTACGCCATTATTCGTCATCCACAAACTCAGGGGTGTATCCTTTTAGTGTCTGCCTCTGTGCTAATTTCCCAACATTGGTTAGCTGCGATCGTTGGCATTTTAATATCAGTGCGCCTCTACATGGAAGCGGCAGAGGAGGAAAGGGGTCTTAAACTGAAGTTTGGCGATGACTACAAACGTTACATGGAAAAGGTGCCGAGAATGAATTTATTGGCTGGAATCATACGGTTGCTACGACGTAGACAGAGAGTAAAAATCCAAAAACTCACAACATGATAGTAGATATTTGTGCCCTCTCTATCCTCCAAATCCTATATAGACTCCCTTATGGACTCCTTATAAGCTCCTCAAGATGAATGGATTAATTTTATAAGTTAAAAAATAAATCATTAATCCTAAAATCAGAGGGGAAGAAAATGGCTCAAGAGGTTAAAGAAGCTGTTATAACTGAATTCCCCAAGGCAGCAAAAATACCATGGCTATCACTAACTGTGGTCTTGGTCCTCTCAATCTCATTAGGTGTAGTTTGGAACGCCCTTATCCCATCATCGATATGGGTGTTTTATAATCCTGGGTCAGTCGATTGCGCTGAGGAATTTGCCGTCCTTCCATTTATAATGATTCTACTGAGCCTACCATTCTATAGACTCTTGAAGCGCAGGATCAGTGGAGAGACCCTAACGTATCTTTACGTAGTCTCCATATTCGGTTCCTATACGTCCCTCGGCTATGGGGCCTTTAGGCTCCCAGCTGGCCTGATTGCACAGAGGTGGCTTAACCCTGAGACGATATCCCCGCTGATACCCGAGATCATGGCCCCTCCAAGGGCAATAGCCGAGCAACTCATCAACGGTGGCGTCCCTATCCCCTGGGGCAACTAGTTACCTGTGGTAATGTATTATTGGCTCCTCCTTACTTTCTTCAGTATCTTCATGCTCTCCATAGGTACGATATGGAGTAAGCAGTGGATTCAAGTCGAGCAAATACCTTTTCCTCAGACTTTGGCAGTTCTCGAGATATACGAGCAGGCATCAACCAAGAAGTCCCTAAAGCCATACATCCTTGGCACAGCTTTGGGCTTCGCCTTCCAGTTCATAGTTTACTTGATTATGACTTTCCCATGGTTCCCCGATATCTATGGCTGGAGGGTAAACACATCCTGCTATGGAGCAGGCTGGGTAGCAGTGGATCTATAATAAACTGGTGGATCTATAATAAACTGGGTATCTTCAGTGGATCTATAATAAACTGGGTATCTTTGCCAAGGGAGACTATTCGGTATCCATTCTACGGACGCCCATTCACCGCGACTCACTCGACCCATTGCGAGGTGATATCCTTGCCACTGTAGCTGGCCA
>Ga0315280_10000775_pt1 | contig 58142 bp, 54 predicted proteins | sample YL17G06_40_MG_FD_203697 | JGI IMG/M metagenome (GOLD analysis project Ga0315280, IMG submission 203697) | Sediment microbial communities from Yellowstone Lake, YNP, Wyoming, USA - YL17G06_40 | ecosystem: Environmental > Aquatic > Freshwater > Lake > Sediment | place: USA: Wyoming | collected... | reverse complement strand
CGCTCGAGCTTCTCGTACCGCAACTTCTCGGTGCCGTACCAGTATTTCTGGAACAACGCGACCGATTACGGCGCGTTTTATTACCAATTCTATACGGCGACGGCACGGATCAGCACCGCAGCAGGTAGTTTTGCTCCGGGCAGCCTGTTCCTGGGCGATCCGTATCCCAAGTTCACGTACGATCCGCCGAGCTATCTGAAATCCATTCCGGCGTCAAAATTTACGTTCAACAACGGCCAGTACACGAACGGCATCAACGGGATGGATGCCACCCTCTCGCAGCCTTACACGATGAGCTGGACCCTCAATATTCAGCAAAAGCTGGGCCAATCGCGCGCCCTGGAAGTCCGCTACAGCGGAAACCGCATCGTGCACCAATGGCTCTCGCTCAATTTGAACGAAGTCAATGTGTTCGAGAACGGATTCCACTCAGAATTCAAGAACGCCCAGAAGAACCTGGCCATCAACGCCACCCAAGGTGTCACTTCGTTCGCGAATCTCTACCCAGGTGCCGGCACCGTGGCACTGCCGATTATGACCGCTGCTTTCACGGGCGACAGGAACGGCTCGCAGACCGCCAGCTCGTTCAGGAATGCCAGCTTCATTACTAACCTGAACACCGGAGCCGTCGGCGCGTTGGCCAATACGCTCACCACGTACGGCTCAGTCCCCTACTTCTGCAACCTGGTGGGTGCCTCGTTCGTCCCCTGCACGAACATGGGCTACACGGGTGCAGGAGGCGGCTATCCGATCAATTTCTTCCAGGTGAATCCGTATGCAACGGGCATTCCTGTCACGATGATGACGGATCCAGCCTGGTCCAACTATCACGCCCTGCAGGTCGATCTGCGCCAAAGTTACTGGCACGGCCTCCAGTTCGATGCGAACTACACCTGGAGCCACAACCTGGGTGTCACCTCGGGGACCGACTGGACGGGTGCCTACACTCAATACACCCTGCGCAACCTCAAAGAGAGCTACGGGCCGACCCCGTTTGACATCCGTCATGTTGTCAACGTCTCCGGGACCGTGGACTTGCCGTTCGGGTCCGGCAAGATGTTCCTGAATCAGAAGGGTGTGGTCGACAGAGTGGTCGGCGGCTGGACAATCGGCACGATCCTGAGATACCAGACGGGAAGCGCCGGCCGCATCACCGGCGGCTACCAGACGTTTAACAACCTCGCCGACGGCGGGGTTAACCTGACCGGAATCACCCGGCAGGATCTCCAGAATGCCGTTGGTGTTTACAAGAGCGGCGCCAATTACGTGCAGATGATCGATCCCAAGTTCCGGACCACTGGTGTAGGCGCCAACACTCAATACATTACCGCCAATACCACGCCTGGAACCTATGTAGGCGCTTTCTACATCTACGGCCCTCCGGCTTTGACCCAATGTGACATCAGCGTTACAAAGGAGACTTTTGTCACGGAACGGGCGAGGGTCTCCTTCCAGGCGCAGTTCCTCAACGCATTCAATCACCCGACATTCCAAAACGCTCCCAGCGGCAGTGTTCGTTCCAGCGGTTGGGGGACGGTCACCGGTCAATCGAACGCCTTGGGCAATTATGGGCGCGTGATCGAATTCCGATTGAGGATCTCGTTCTAGAACTCACCTGCTAACTGTCTCGCCGGACCAGGCCCTCCCCCCGAGGACCTGGTCCAGTTTTCATCACATACGAGCGCGACCCCGCCTCCCGCCCGCAGTCCCATCGGGGAACCTACAGAGTCCTGCCTGGTTGTCCTCTTACGCGCCAGCCCGGTCTTGCCCTGCGATGGTTAGGCCGGCCCGGGCCAGTCCGGTTGATTCCCGCACCACCAACTCCATGTCGATCACGATCTCCTTTCCTCTTGGGCGCGGTCTAGTAACAACAGGCACCAGACTGCCCCTTCGTTTGCCAGATACGTCGGCTGTCATGCGAGTGTTCCGGCGCCTGCTGCTTCTGCGTCTGCACCAGGCCGAAGGGCCTCTCCGAGAGCTTTATGCTCATGTGCAGTATTTACAGCCGGTGAATGCAAGGTTTTTCGTAGTTACCGGCCTGCGCTGTTCAACGCGGGAAAAGCGCCAAAACCCATGGCAAACCGAATTCAGCATTACGATGGCGGGGCCGTCACCGACCCGCAGCGATGCAAGCTCCGCCTGGAATGCGCCGGCGTATGCAGCGCCGAAGCGCGCGAAGTCGTGGGAAAGACCATGAGCGTGCAAGAAGTCGATTGCGTGATCTTAACCCAGGATCTTGCGGACGAGGACTTGGTGGCCGGCGACATTGGCACCGTCGTCCACATTCATCAGTCGGGCGCCGGCTATGAAGTAGAGTTCATGACCCTGGCTGGAGAAACCGTGGCAGTGACAACTTTGCTGCCGTCGCAGCTTCGCCCAATCGCCCGCCGTGACGTAGCCAACGTCCGCGAGTTGACGCCTGCCTGAAGAAATAGGAGACGGGCGCCATTTTTCGGCGCAACCTTTTCAAACAATGGGGCGGAACCAACAAAAAGAAAGCAGGCCGTCTTCTCGACGGCCGCAAGCGGGATGGCCTGCCGCAACGGTCATTGCATCACGACCGGCCATGAGGCCCGTTTAATATCCTCCTCTGCGAAGGTACGAACCGAATCAATGGCGGAAGCCCCCGCCTTAAAACGTAGACGACCCGGCGATCCTTTCGTGGGAAAACAGATGCGGGGCGAAAAGAGGACTCATCCTCGATTCCGAGATTGCGGCTTGCCGGGACTAGGCGGCCGTGCGGGGCAAGACCTCGCGCTCGATCTGCTCCTTCAGGGAGTCCTCAGCTATCTCGAGGTCATGCCGTGCTTGGAGATTGATCCACATTTGCGCAGAGGTCCCAAAGTACCGGGCCAGCCGCAAAGCGGTATCCGCAGTGATCCCCCGCTGGCATTTGATAATGGCTCCAATGCGGTTCGCGGGCACCCGCAGCGACAGGGCCAAGGCGTTCACGGTCAGCCCAGCCTCGGCCAGAATTTCCTGTAACACCTGCCCCGGATGAATCGGCGCCAGCCGCTTGGTTTTCCTGCTGGCCATAGTTTTCCTCCTAATGGTAGTCGACGATCTCGACACTGCAGGCATCTCCGTTGCGCCATTCAAAACAGATGCGGTATTGATCGTTGATCCGAATGCTATATTGTCCTTTTCGGTCACCCGCAAGCGCTTCGAGCCGTAAACCAGGCACTCTCAAGTCTTGTAGCGACGTAGCCGCATCGAGCAGCGCCAGACGAATTCTTGCGGACTGTTCGATCGCTTGAAACTTCTTACTGAACCGGCGCTCCAGCAGCTTCGTCGTCTCCTTGTCCCTGCAAGACCGAATCATACAACTACTGTATTACGTTCAACGTACAATAGCAACAAGGAAATGCCCGGTCCGGCGCCGGATCAGTCTCGTCAAGCAGATGGAACGGCGCCAGACCTGTGGAAGTAGGGAATGGGGCCAGAAGCTAAACGTGGTCCGACGCCATACCCCCGGAAACAGGCTACTCCGCTTTACTGACGATCCGAGATGATGCGGCGGCTGCGCGATTGGACACCCGATCTAAGCACTCGGAAAACAGGAGGGAGGCGAATCCATCGAAGATTTTCTCGATGCCTTCCCGACGGTCAAACGCGAGCAAGCCATCGCCGTGATCGAAGCCGGTAAACTCACGATGCTTGAGACGGTATGAGCCCTGCGCATCCTCATTGACGAATGCCTCGATCGGCGGCCGTCCGGCGCCCTGACCGGCCACTACTCCGTTTTCCGGTGAGACTTGTGCGTGCCGCCCGCACCACAATGATGTTGGAATTGTCACCCGATGCTTACACCTGCGCGGCATCCTAGCCCAAGCTTGCAATTGTTTTGATGGAAGGAGTACGTATGCTAACCAAAACCAGGACGGACGTTCGAATTCCACGTACTGAGTGAAACCGTTTCAAGAAGAATCCCTCCTTTAGGGATCTGGTCGAGCTCCTTGAAGATCGGGACGACCTGCAGGCAGCCAAAAAGGTCCGTGGCAAGAGCTTGACTTTGACCCAGTACCTGGAAAAACGAGGCATACGAGATCGTCGTTAAACCGTCCGCTCAGCGAGACCTCGATTCACTGCCGGAACGGGAAGTAGCGAGGATTGCTCTCCGTCTTGCCCTTCTGGCTGATGATCCGCGCCCATTTGCTTGCTTCAGCCGCGCTCTCGCACGCATTCCTCTTGACCTCGGACAAGAAACTCCGCCTTGTGGCCGAATCCCTGGGGGTCGCCTACGGGGATTCAGGGACTGACGGCGTGAACTCGCTCGCGCCGTTTTATTTGGCCACGTAGCTGCGTCTGTAGTTGATGGTGTAGTTTTGTCCGGGAACCTGCACATTAATCCTGCGCGGTTTGTTATCGGCAGGGCTTATTTCGGTCAGGTATCCGAGCACGTAGTAATTCTTTAAGGAGTACGCGATCTCGCGGCACACGCCCGTCATGTCTTTCGTCTCAGCGGAAAACTGCCGGCCTCCCGATTCTTTCACAAGCTGGTTTTTGCTGATCCGATCACCTCCGAGGGTGACCAGCAGGGCCGCCTTGTTGTTCAATCCCAAAGCTTGCCGTTTTCTTTCACCACGAAATCTTTCATGGTTAGGCTCTGCACCGGATTTCCCAGCGGATCCAGAACCTCGACATCCAAGGACACGAGATTGACCTGGACATTAAACTTGGGCTGCTGCCTGTCCTGCTCTTGCTGCGCAGACATAGTGAAATGGATTGACAGCATCGCGACAAGTGCCCAGACAACCGATTTCCGGGTGAAGAGATTCATCATCACAGATTACCTGCAAATTCTCCCTTTGCGCGACACAATTCTATTGCGCGCCGAAGGCGTTCTGGCACAATTCGGGACTGTCCCCGAGATTCTGAATGCACCGGCCCCGGCTGCCGTGCCCGATCCGGCCATTTCCGCTAGCTGTTGGATGCCCGCCAGAGTATCATCGCTGCGATTAACCGGCAGGGTATCTCGAAACCGCAACAACGGAGCAAATCTCATGAAACGCCTGTACTTCTTTGGAGTTCTCATTCCCCCGACGTTCATCCTTTCGGCGGGATTTGTTCAATCCAGTGGCGCCATACAAACCGGCTTGAGCAAGGCTCTGACATTCCATGCTTCCTTCGACAAAGGGCCGGACGCCGATTTTGGTGCCGGGGACAGAGGCATTTACACTGCGCCGACCTACAAAACCCAAGCGGACGCCAAGCCGGGTATAGGGAATCCCGATGTCATTATCGCACGCGGGCAGGGTCGTTTTGGAGATGCCCTGCAGTTCCGCAAGAAGAACACGATGGCCGTTTTCTATCGAGCGGCAAAAAACGTCATCTATCGGGAGCGCGACTGGAATGGCACCCTGTCATTTTGGCTGAGCTTGAACCCCGATGAAGATCTCGCGCCCGGTTATTCCGACCCGATCCAGGTTACAGACAAGGAGTACAACAACGCCGCTATCTGGGTTGACTTCACCCGCGACGACAAACCGCGTCATTTCCGGCTCGGGATCTTCGGCGACCTGAAAGTGTGGAATCCCAAGAATCTTCCTCCGGAACAAAACCCCGATTTCAACAGCCGGACCATCGTTGATACCCAACCTCCGTTCGCCCGCGGCCAGTGGACTCAAGTCGTGATCGCTTATGCGGGTTTAAACACCGACGCCGGGGGAACAGCCAGGCTTTACCTCAATGGCCGCCTCCAGGGAACTGCCACGGAAATTCGCGAGCCATTCACCTGGAATATCTCTCAAGCCGCCATCCGTCTGGGAGTGAATTATGTCGGGCTCTTTGACGACCTGTGCGTGTTCAACCGCCCGCTGAGCGACAGGGAAGTCGAGGTGTTGTACCAACTCAAAGGCGGAGCAGCCTCCCTGCACAGATAGAGTCCGGCAGCTAACCTGACGGCTCGGAAATTAATTGACTATCGACAGGGGTTCGCGCCGAACGCGATCAATGTGATGCGGTTCAAGATCCGATAGCGGCAACGACTGCTCGGGCCAGTGGTAGTAAGATTGCCTCTCCGCTTCCAACCCGGGTTCAATCTGGTTCAGCCTCGTGTCGCTCTTACCCCCGACATAATCCAGGACAGGTGGGTGGCGACAGCCGCCGTTTTCAAGGATGTCCTCGAGCAGGGCGAGGGAACGGAGTTCAAGGTCTTTTCCATCGAGTTCGACGTCCCCATCCCGGCGGAGCTTTTCACCAAAGCTTCTCTGCGGAAATGAACATCTGCCCTTCCGCGAAATATTTCGTCAGATGATCGCATCCATAGTTGAACATCCTATTCTCATTATCGCCGAGGGTGGAGTTAAACTCGAACTTCTCGTTGGAGCCGGATTGCAGGGCAAGTAACGGCGAGGCTTCGCCCGAGTCGGTAACCGTACCGGCATTTCCGCTTAAGCCCAATCGGGCAAGAAGATCCAGGAGTTGTTCCGCGGATAGTTTTTCAACTTTGGGCGCGATGCCCTTAGGGAAAGGCTGAACGAACTTTTGGGTGTTCGTATAACTGCCTCCGCTTTCGATGGCGAAAGAGGCGGGCAGGATCAGGTCAGCCCGTTTCGCCGTCTCCGTCAAGAAATGATCCTGCACCATGACGAAATCAATTCTGTCGAACCAAGCCGCGACGTCTTCTTTTTTGACCGCGCAGCCGACAGGGTCTTCCCCGAATATAAAAATGTTCCTGATTTTCCCTTCTTTCAATAAGTCCAATTGATGGGGATTGACAGGCGGATAGATGCCCGTCTCGAATAACCCTGTGGAGTTGTTTTTCTCTTTCAAAGAAATCAAGCCGCTCGACGGTTTTCCCGGCTTCCCCGCCAGCATGGCCAGGTTGAAAAGCTCCAGGCTCGCATTCGCCGACAGCTCTTTCTCGGAGAAGAGGATGATGGGCTTTGATTCCTGACGATAATCACGGGCGAAACGCGTCAGTTCTTCCTCATCCTGGATGCCGGAAGCGCGGACCAGGGAGGGAAACGCTTCCGACATCAGTTGCCGCCGATATCCTTCATATCCTTGGCAATGGTTTTCGATGAAGAGCGTATCTTCGAGGCCGTTGGCAGCCAGATGATAGTTAGCGGCTTTGATGAAGTGATAGTAAGACTTCACGGGAATCGTCCTCTGAACCTTTTTCGTCATGCCGCTGTTCGCATGGGTCGTCACGAAGATGATGGGGACATTCTTTGCTTGCTTGACCTTATTGACCATGAATCCCACGACGGCGTTGTCCCGGCTCAATTCGGAGCCTATCAAATAGATTTTGCCGGCGCCGATGATTTCCTCGAAGGGAACGTTCGCCAGCCAATTCCGGGCGTATCCGTTCCCCCTGCCCAAATAGTGGAAGCTGTCGATGTTAAGGGTTTTGGCCCCACCCCGCGCCAGCTTGTGAATCAGGGACATTTCTTCATTGGTCAGACGGGCGCCGGCAAAAAAGGCGTTATCGTCGGGCGGAACGCTTTTTATTTTTTCAGCAATCAAATCGTAAGCCCGATCATAAGGGACTTCAACGAATTCGCCTCTATCCTTCAACAGGGGCCGGGTCAATCGGCTCCTGTCATTCAGATAGTGATAGCCGAACTTGACTTCCCTGCAAAAATTCTTGTCTTTATTGACCCGTCCCTCCCGGCCGGCGGCCTTCACAAAAAAGCCATCCCTGTGATACAGGGTCACTTCTTCGCCGGTCGAGCAGTAATTGCAGACGGCCTCGACCTTTTCCAGCCTGAGGGTAAGGGGTTTGAAGGGCACATTTTCGGTGATGGCGCCCGTGGGACACGTCGAAATGCAAAGGCCACAGGATTCGCAGGCTGTATCGGCCAAGGGATTCTCCAGGCTCGGCGCGACATAACAATGAATGCCCCGGTTCACGAGGCCAAGAGCGTTCGCGCCGACCACCTCCTTGCAGATCCGAATGCAGCGCTGGCATAAGATGCACTTGTTGTTGTTGATTTCGATGAGGGGATGGGAGAACTTGATGGGAAATTCTTTAAACTGGCTGGCGAACCGTTTCTGGTCCGCGCCGTATTCGGTGGCATAATTTTTCAAATCGCAATCATAATATTCCGTGCAGCCGCATTCCAGACAGCGCCCAGCTTCGGTCAGCGCAGCTTCTTCGTCGGCATATCCCAGCTCCACTTCCCGAAAATTCAACCCGGTTTCAAGATTGGACCTGGCCGTCTTTTGCCCGCCCTGTTTTAGGAAATTGCCCTCGTAATCTTCCGGCCCCTGTCTCTTGAGGTTGTTTTTTTTGCTCAGGAATTCTTTCGGCTCGGATTTAGCGGGCTTGACGGGCACGCCGGATAGATATTGATGGCAGCCTTCGGAAGCGGCCCTCGCCTGGGCGATGACCCTGATGACGTTGCTGGCGGCCCCGACGGCATCGCCCGCGGCAAACAGGGATTTGATGCCCGTTTGAAAAGTCTGCTTATTGACGACCAGGTTTCCTTGTTCCGTGATTTGCAGTTTTTCCGTCCCGGAATTGTCGTTGATGTCCGCTGCAAAATCGGCCTTCGTCTTTCTTCCCACGGCGGCTATCACGTGGGCGACTTTCAAGTTAAATTTGGACCTCCATTTGAAAGGAATTCTCTTGACGAGAAGAGAGGCCGCGGCGTCCTCCAGCTTTTGACAGGTCATAGACTTCACCCGTCCGCGGCGGTCTCTGCGGATGGCCAGGGGATAGGCCGACAGCCGGTATTCAACCCCCTCCTCCTCGGCGTCCCGGGTTTCGATATCATGCGCGGACAAGCTTTTCCGGGGGGACACCAGAGTGACCTTTTCGGCGCCGAGACGCACCGCGGCCCTGGCGCAATTCACGGCCACGGTGTCGCTTCCGACGACGGCGACGCTTTGCCCCGAGAAATCCTTTTTCTGCCCGTCGGCATTCAGCTCTTGCAGAAAATCGATACCGGAGCATACATTGCGAGCGTCATCGCCGCGGCAGCCGATCACCGTCCCCGCTTGGGAGCCGACGGTCAGGATGACCGCGTCATATTTTTCTTTGAGGTCTTTATAAAACAAATTCTTTCCCAACTCGCTCCGGCGATGGATCCTGATTCCCAGATCCTCGATACCCTTGATTTCCTTCGCCACGACGTCATGAGGCAAGCGGAATTCGGGGATTCCATATCTCAACATCCCTCCGGGTTCGGACCTGGCCTCATGGATATCAACCCCATGCCCTTGCAGCCGCAGGAAATAGGCCGCAGTCAATCCGGCGGGTCCAGAACCAATCACGGCGACTCTCTTGCCTGTCGCAGGCTTGATCTCCGGGACAAATTGACGCGGCGAGGCAAGGTCATGATCCGCGGCAAAACGTTTCAGATGAGCGATCCCCACGGGTTCGCCATCTTCCAGCAAATTCCTTCGACAGGCGTTTTCACAGGGGCGGATACAGACCCGGCCGCAAACCGCCGGCAACGGATTAACCTCTTTGATGAGGCTGACCGCTTCGCGGCACATCCGCTTGCTGATCAGGGAAATGTAGCCCTGGGCATCCACATCGGCGGGACAGCCCTGTTTGCACGGGGCCAGGCAATCGGCATAATGATGGCTCAAAAGCATTTCCAGCGCGGTTTTCCGCGCCGCTTGAATTCTCTTGTTGTCGGTCGTTACGCTCATTCCCTCCTGGATCCTTGTCGAACAGGACGGCTTAAGATTCTTAATCCCTTCGATCTCAACGACGCAGATGAAGCAGGAGGAAATGGGCTTCAGCCTGGGGTCGTGACACAGCGTGGGAATCCGAAGGCCATGTCTCCCGGCAAGCTCCAGCACGGTTTCGCCCGGCCTGCCGATGACGCTTCGGCCGTTCAGGAGGACCTTTATTTCATCCACGGGCTTGACATCAGTAGTATTTGATCGCATCGAACTCACAAACGGCATGACAGACGTTGCACTTGATGCACAATTTCCGGTCGATGAAATGGGGGATCTTGACTCTTCCATAAACGGCCTGGACGGGGCATTTCTCCGCGCAAAGGGCGCAGCCCGTGCAGTTCTCCTCGACCACTTCATAGGTCAGAAGGTTGATACAGCTTCTGGCGGGACACCTCTTGTCACGGATATGGGCCTCATACTCATCGCGGAAATATTTGATGGTCGTCAGGATGGGGTTGGGAGCCGTTTGTCCCAGCCCGCAAAGAGAGCCGGCCTTGATTTGATGCGACAATTCTTCCAGTTTTTCGATATCCCCCTTTTCCCCCTTCCCTTCCGTGATCCGAACCAGGGTCTCGAGCATCTTGGTGATTCCGACCCGGCAGAAGGTGCATTTGCCGCAGGATTCCTTTTGGGTGAACTCGACGAAGAACCGGGCGATGTCGACCATGCAAGTCGTGTCATCCATGACAACCAGCCCGCCCGAGCCCATGATGGCCCCAGTCCTGCTGACTGAGTCATAATCGATTTCCACGTCGGCCAGCGCGGCGGGAATGCAGCCTCCCGAGGGCCCTCCCAGTTGAACCGCCTTGAATCCTTTCCCGCCCTGGATACCCCCTCCGATCTCGAAAACGATGTCACGGATGCTCATTCCCATGGGGACTTCGACCATGCCGCCGCGATTGATCTTCCCGGCCAGCGCGAAAACCTTCGTTCCCTTGCTGTTTTCCGTTCCATGTCGGGCGAAGGTCTCGGCCCCGTTCACGATGATCCAGGGGACGTTGCTGAAAGTCTCCACATTGTTGATGATCGTCGGGTTCTCCCAAAGGCCGGATTCCGCCGGGAAAGGAGGACGGAAATGAGGCATGCCGCGGTTGCCCTCGATGGATGTCAATAGCGCCGTCTCTTCTCCGCAGACAAAGGCCCCCGCCCCTTCTCTGAGAGCGATGTCGAAATCAAAACCCTTGACCCCCATGAGGTTCTTTCCCAGGTAGCCTTGCGCCCTGGCCTGGTCGAGCGCGATGTTGAGGCGCTTGATGGCCAGAGGATATTCGGCCCGACAATAAATGACGCCGCCCGTGGCCTTGATGGAATAGGCGGCGATGATCATCCCCTCGATCACGGCATGCGGATCCCCTTCGGCCAGAGAACGGTCCATGAAGGCCCCGGGATCACCTTCATCCGCGTTGCAGACGACATGCTTTTCTCGGGATTCGAAGGTGTGGGCGATCTTCCATTTCAGCCCCGTGGGGAATCCCCCTCCCCCCCTTCCTCTTAAACCGGAGTCCGAAATCGTTTTGATGACTTCCAATTCCGGGATTTTTTCTTCGGTGATTTTCCTGACGGCCTGATACCCGCCCCTGGATTCGTACTCCTGGATGTTTTCGGGATCGATCGTGCCGCAATTCCTCAGGGCGATCCTGACCTGCCGGGCGAAAAACGGATCGTCGGCCGTCACCCGCAGGTCGGAACGAACGAGATAATCCTGGATAGGCGTCTTTCCTTTGACATGTCTCTCGACGATCTCAAACGCTTTCTCTTCATCCACGTGGCCGTATAAGTGCCTTCCGCGGTCATCGAAGACTTCGACCAGGGGTTCCCGGTAGCAGGATCCGATGCAGCCGGTCTGCTTGAGCTCGAAATCCAGGTTCTGGGCCCGCCTCATCTCCTGGATCTTGGCGTAAGTTTTTCTGGCTCCCGCGGCGATCCCGCAACTCCCCAGGCCGACCAGCACGCGTGTTCCGTTTGTTTTTTCCTTCGACGGGGCGATCACCAGGATTCCCGGCCCGGGAAGGATTTGTGTTTGCTGCGGTTTTTCGGCAGGAATTCCCGTGGTCTTGTCATTTTTCCCGATTTTTTCGATGACTTCGATGAGGGATTTATCCGTCAGGTCTTCATACAACTTGCCGTCGATCACCACAACCGCTTTTTTGATGACTTCCAGAACCGATTTGTCCGTGACGTGCCCATAATATTCACCGTCTCTCACGATGACGGGTGCCAGTGAACAACACCCCACGCAAGACACGGATTCGAGCGTGAACATCCCGTCTTCGGTGGTTTCGCCGTTTTTGACATGCAACAGTCCTTCCAGGGTCTTGGTGATGTTCTTGGCTTTGAGGACATGACAGGCCGTGCCGTGGCAGACCTGAATGATGTGCCTGCCCACGGGCTTCAACCTGAATTGGGAATAAAACGTCGCCACGCCGTACATGTCGTTCAGGGCCAGGCCGGTTTCTTCCGACAACCTGATGAAAGCTCCGCGGGGGATATAACCATAAATGCTCTGCACGCCCTGGAGCAGGGGGATGAGATTTCCCTTGACTCCCCGGTATTTCTCGATGAGGGGATCGAGCCGCTTCAAATCGACGGCCTTCTCTTCAGCCGGCCGGGATTCCTCACGGGATATTCTGTTGACTCTCATGTGATGGCCGAATCAGGCCCGGGCGATCGACGCGCCGTCATGCCTTATCCGTTTTTCCGGGAGACTCCTGGCGCTTCGCTGGTCTGATTTTTTTCCTGGTAAACTCTATGGCATCTTTATCGCACAGATTTATGCATTCCCCGCAAGAGTTACATTCCTTGTGGTCGAACAAAAGGGAAAGTCGCTCTCCCTCTTTTTTTCTTTCAATCGCTTGCGAGTGACATGTTTCGCTGCAGATGCTGCAGGTGATACAGTCGGTTTTATCTTCCAGAATGGAAGCTCCGGGGATTCTGCTGACCCAACCCAGGAGCAGGCCGATGGGGCAAGCCGCCCGGCAAAACGGCCGAAAGATGAAGGCGGAGCTGACCAGCATCAGGGTCACGAGGACCAACCCGACCGTCGTTGCGGAATAAAGGTTGAAGGCAACCAGGAAGGGGTCGATTTGACACCAGATGTTGGTCTTGGTAATAAACAGCTGCAGGACGATCGCGCCCAACAACAGGTATTGAAGGACCCTCATGATATCTCTGGCCAGGTGGCTCTTTAGCGCTTGAAACTTCGAGCCCAGAAAGAGAAATTCCTGCAAAGCGCCGAGATGACACACCCAGCCGCACCAAACCCGGCCGAACACATAGGTGATGGGTATAAGCCCGAGGAACCAAAGATAATTGACCCAAGGTCTGGCGGCGCCGAAGGCTCCGAGCATCGTTTCCATAAAGCTGGAGATCATGCAGGGACATCCGCCCTTGATGAAGCCGATGATCACGACCGCAGCCAGGAGAAAAAGGACCCTGAATTTTCGGGTTAACTGGAACCTGACAAGAAAGCCGGCCAAAACGGCGCCCCCCAATATTTCCAGAACCCAATATAATCTTCTTTTCTGCATATCGGGTTTGGCCGCTTTTTCCTCGGACTGAAGCCCGGCCGATGCAGCCGGGTCTTCGAATTCGCTGCATTGACCATCGGGTACCTGCAGGTTCTCCGTGCTCAAGACCGCTTGGGATCGGGCATGATGCGGATTCGGAGAGGCGGGTGTCCTGGAAGGCAGAAACAATAATCCTGCGAGCAGGATAAAAAGGAAGAACCCGACCGCATATCTCAGGCCAATCTTCCCGGGATGAGAGTTCATGGGGAATTGAGCTTCGGAGTATATTTCAGAATGGAATGACGATCATTCCTTGAGAGAGAAAGGTTGAAAATACAATCGCCGGAGCCGGAGAGCTTGAACATCACTTATCGAAGGCGGAAGCCCGGAGGCCGGAGCGCCGCCTGGAAACTTGAAAATAAGGCTAAATATCTGATGGATTCAACCCTTTCCGGTTATTTTAAGGGTTCGGCCTTGAAGGAGATTGAGCCGAAACCCCCTTCGCGGGGGCATTCCCTCACGACGGACAGTGTCAGCTTGCCCTCTTTGTTGCTTATCACCTTTAATTTCAACGTCTTCTCATATACCATTCCTGGCCTGGTCTCTTTCCAATCCGTGGCTTCGGAAATCTCCAGCCCCTCGACATTGAACTTCGTTTCGCTGATCGCTGTCGGGCAAACTCGATGGGTAAAGGCAACCACCAAGTTCAGGCCGATGATATCGCCGGCTTTATAGAGCTTTTTCTCTTCTCCTACGGCTTTTAAGTCTCCCATCGACGGAACCGTCATCCACGACCACGATTTCATAATCATCGGTCACTTTCGGCAGCAGCCGGGCCATCATGTGGATGATTTTGGCGATGGAACCTGCATCATTATAGGCAGGGAAAAAGGCAGATATAGAGTAATTCTCGATATTCACTGTCATGCTCCAATCCAGTTACGCTGCTGATGGTTTCTCTCTGCTTAGGAAATGCAGTACTCGAACCGGAACACCCCATGGGATGGTGCGCTATGGATCCGCCACGCGCAGTCTGTAAAGACGCGCGCCGGCGATTTGTGCCTCGAGGTAGTAACAGTTCTCGATCAGGCTGCGAAAGTGGGGGAAGTTTTCGAGCCGTGCAGCCTGCTGGACATCAACCACATAGCGCGGAGGCTTTTCCCGCAAAATCTCGGCGGTTTGGGCCTGAATCAGCCGTTCGGCCGCGCGAGGCGGATAATCATCCGCCACATCGAAATCCATCCATTTTGTGGCCATCGATCTGTTGGCGAGGAAGTAGAGCTCCGGGTTGGATCCCCATACAAAAACTCTGTCCCCGGCTGACGTCCTGTTCTTCAGATGCAGGGCAATATCCAGGTTCCGCTGGTCCTTCTCCCACATGTTCCAAAGCCGCACCTCACGATGCAGCTGCGGGAAGGCAAGGGAACCCCAATTCGCCAGGGTACGGCAATGGAACCATTCAGGCAGGCATTTATCTCCCTGTCATTATCAGGAGCAGCCAGCAACCTTAGATCCATAAAGTGTTTTATAGTATTGGTTTAGCGGCTGCTAAGGTCTTCCTCATTAGAAAACTCTAATCTAACATCCATGCGGCCGGGGAGCCCATACCCTGAAGGCAGTAGTTTCTTAATAAAAAGGCAGTAGGAACTATCAGGCAGCAGGGCAACCGCAGTTGTTGCGATTGCATTTCCAGGGTGTTTCCATTTCCAAAAAAGGAATGATTCAGCTGGGATGGTTGAGTGTGGCAGCTATAAGATCAACAAAAGCAAAGGATAGACTGTTTAAGCAAAGATAGGCCCCAAATCGCCTTGGCTCAGGATTCCTTTGGCCTGCTGCCACACTTCCTTGCCAGTGTGACCTTTAGCATCGGTGGGGTGATCAGTGTAGTCACAATGACCATGATCACGACTGCCGAGAAGGTGGCGTCGTCCATAACTTTCAGATTTTTGCCGACATTTGCGAATATGAGGCCGACCTCGCCACGAGGGATCATCCCGACACCTACTATCAGGCGGTCCAAACCCTTCTCCAGGATACCCAGGCCGCAGATCTGTTTTCCGGCGATGGCCGCCAAAGTCAGACTGGCTGCGATACCAAGCACGGATATATTGCCAAAAGTCTCCAGTCTCACCTGGATGCCCATCAGCACGAAAAAGATCGGCACCAGGAAAGTGGAAACCGGCCGTATGAGCTGCTCAATACGAATATCCTCTCGAAAACTGCCGAAGTGGACCTCCTCCAGAATCAAACCTGCGGCGAAGGCCCCGACGATCGGGGCGAGGCCCACCGCATCGGCCAAATAGGATAATGCGAACGCGAAAAGGAGTGCGGAGATCAGCATGACACCGCCTGTTCGCAGCCTGGCCAGCTGTTTGAGGGTCCTGGGGATCAAGAAAGTACCGATGGCGAGGGCTGCGCCTAGGAAGAAACCGGCCACCGCAACCAATCGAATCACGGAGCCAACGGCCATGGGCTGGCCGGACTCCGCCGAGGTAATGATGCCGGAGACCACGGCAAGCACGATCAGTCCGAGTACATCATCGATTACCGCGGCCCCAAGGATGATCTGGGCTTCCTTCATTTGCAGCCTCTTGAGATCCTTGAACACACGAGCCGTTATGCCCACGCTGGTTGCACATAGGATTGCCCCAATGAACATGTGAACATAATTCAAACTGAACCGGTCGGGTACGATTGCCGCAAGCTCGCGGGGAATTTCCTTGATAAAAAGCCAGCTGACCCCAAAGCCCAGCAGGAATGGTGCGACAACACCGAGAGACGCAACCAGGAGGGAGGATGCGCCAACTTTCATCATACCCTGGACTGTGGATTCCAGGCCGACTTCGAAAAGCAATATGATGACGCCCAGCTGTGCGAGTCCGCCGATGATCACCGCCCAGTCGGCTGCCAATGGAGATGTGCGCAAAGCCTCAAAAAAACTCCATGCCGGGTTGAGCAGAATCAGGTTGCCGAGGATCATGCCGCCCAGCAACTCACCGAGCACTGCGGGCAATCCAAGGCGCTCGGCCGCCTCCCCTCCGAGTTTGGCAGTGACCAGGATGACAATCAACGCCAGCAGCACTCTCGGAATGGGATCCGCATGCCCGGCTACCGACGACCCAAAGGCTGCTGCCGGGACGATTGTGAGGATCACCAGCGATGCCAATATGAGTTTTCTCTTGTTCAGCATGTCGAGTTGTTTTCCCGATTGCAAAACATCGAACGAGGCTCTGGTGGCTGACCTTCTCATCGAAAGGACGGATCCCATCGTCCTGGGAATCTCGCAATTCCACAACTGCGTTCCTTTGTGAAGCCTCAGGAGATGATCTTCTTGCGGACGGCGTAAAGGACGATTTCCGCAGTGCTGTGGAGATTCAACCGCTGCATCAGATTGGCCCGGTGTGTTTCAACGGTGTACACACTCAAGTTGAGCAGTGATGCTACCTCCTTGTTGGATTTTCCCTCGGCCAACAGCTGTAGGATCTCCTTCTCTCGGCTCGTCAGCAGATCATAGGAATCCTCGAGCCCGCGCTGCTGCAGTTGCCGCATGTAATCCTCGAGCAAGGTTTGGGCAATCTGTGGGCTGAAGAAGGGCTTCCCTTGTACAACTGTCTGGACCGCCCGAACCACGTCCGTTTCCGCGGCATCCTTGAGAAGATATCCCTTGGCTCCAGCAGTCAGAACACGCACCAGATAGCCCTCGTCGGAATGCATACTCAACATGATGACTCCGATCCTGGGATTGCGCTTGACGATTTGCGCGGTGGCATCGATCCCGTTCAGGAGCGGCATGGCGATGTCCATAATCACGACGTTCGGATCCAGCTCCTCGGCCAGGCGCGCAGCCTCTCTGCCATCCGAGGCCTCCCCGATTACCTCCATGTCGGGCTGGCGCTCCAGCAAAAATCGCAGCCCTTTTCTTACGATACCGTGGTCATCCGCCAGGAGGATTCGAACTTTGCTCATAGTGCCTGCTTTCTCCCCAATGGTAGTGCCAATTCCACAATGGTTCCCTTGTTCGGCTGCGACATAAGCGCCACGGTTCCCCCCAATTCACGCACCCGTTCCTTCATTCCAATCAGTCCGATTCCCCGAGAGATGGCGCTGCCAGAGTCAAAGCCGACACCGTCATCTTGAATCGTAACGGCAATACCGCTTTTGCTGCCGTGGACCGTTATGCGGACGTTCTTTGCTTGTGCGTGGCGCGCGCAGTTGGTCAGGGATTCCTGGACGACTCTGTAGACGCACGTGAGCACGTCCTCCGACAAGTTATCTAGATCGCCATCGATGTCGACGGTAGCAGGGATCCCATTGTGACGCGAATATTCTCTGGCCTGCCACTGCAGTGCCGGTCCCAAGCCGAGATCATCCAGCATCGACGGCCGCAAACCCATTGCCAAATCACGTACGGCGCGCATAGTCTTTTCCGCCAGGTCCTTGATTTCCGCAAGGTTTTTCTGAAAATCAGCGCCAGGAGCCATGTGAAACTCCTCCAGGTTCCTGAGCTCTAGACGTAAGCCCGTCAGCATCTGGCCGATTTCATCGTGCAATTCCCTGGAGATCGACCTGCGTTCCTCTTCTTGCGCCCGCACCAGTTTTTGTGACAGAAGCCGCATTTCCTGCTCAGCGTGTTCGATCCTCCGCCGTTCCTCTTCCGAACGGCGCTCCAGCCGCGAAATGTAAAAGAAACTGACGCTAGCTATCAGCAACCCAAGAAGCAAGACGGCGCCAGACATCCCTCCCAGATATTGGCGGAACGCTTCTTGGTTCTGGCTCATCCGTCGTGTCACATTTGCGAGACTGTCCGCGTTCAGCCTATTGATCTCTTGAGTCATTGAAATCACGGCCTCCCTGCGCGGCAGGACTTGTTGGCGCAAGAATCTGAAGCCGAGTTTCGCCTTCTGCTGGGGAGTCCAATCAAAAACGGGTTCCAGCGAATCCCAATAGGAATCTATCTCATGCTGAAGTTGAACGAGAGCGCTCTTATCCTCTGTGAAAGATCCTAATTCAGCCAGGCGCTTCTCCATCGAAGAACGCACGTTCAAAAGGTCGTTGCGATACTGGCCTCCGGCTACGGCCTGAGGATCGATAAGAAAATCACGTATGAGAACGGCGGCTCGATAGACATCGGTGTGGATGTTGTCCAGGATGGAGGCGCTCCTACGATACGACTCATGAATCGTTGACACCTCCGAGTAAATCCTCTCTGCTCTCCACAAGGCGCTCAGTGCCAGCAACCCAATCAGGATTAGCAGAGTGCCAAATCCCAGCAACAGGACAAGCCTTGGCGACTTCATCCCAGCACCTCATCAACCATCCATTTATGCGCTCGTCAACGGAGCGGAAGGCTCTCCGCTGATGGCAACGATGAGAGCCATTCTAACACATGGGCTGCCGGCCAGTTCTCGGTCCGCCTGGAGATTACTGACTTTTTGAGCGCATCCTACTGCCTATGAGGGAGTGACGTGGCGCGAACGGGCAGCTATCATGGCACCAATCGAGCGAACCGGCAGTTCGCCCTGGTGAGTAAGTCGAACTTATGCTGATCATATTCTCGGATCTCGACGGGACCTTGCTCGATCATGAGAGCTACTCTTATGACGATGCTCGGCCCGCCCTCGCACTCATCAAGGACATGAGCATTCCGCTGGTGCTGGTCACCAGCAAGACGCGTGCCGAAGTAGAGGTCTGGCGGGAGCGACTCGAGAACCGGGATCCTTTCATTGTCGAGAATGGCGGAGCCCTTTATCTGCCGCGCGGCTACTTTCCTCTGACTTTTCAGGCACCTGCCTACCGCAATGGGTACGCCGCGATAGAGTTCGGCACACCGCATGAGGAGCTAGTCAAAACACTCCACGCGGCATCATCGGAGAGCCAATGCCGCGTGGTCGGATTTCACGAGATGAGCGTCGAGGAAGTCAGCTTAAGGTGTGGGATTTCGTTGGAACAGGCTTTCCTGGCCAAACAGCGAGAATACGATGAACCCTTCGAAATTCTCGATCCATCGGTCGAGCAACTGCTTGACTGTATCGAAAGCCGGAAAAAGCGGTGGACACGCGGCGGTCGTTTTTACCATATCCTGGGCGCCAATGATAAAGCGCATTGCGTGCGTCTGCTGACACACTTCTTCCAGCGGGCCTACGGTGAGGTTACTACTGTGGGGCTAGGAGACAGTCTCAACGACGCCAGGTTTCTGAAGGCTGTGGATTTCCCCATCGTGCTGAAATCCGCCGACAGTGCACGAATCCGGGCAATGGTGCCGAGAGCTTATCTGACTGATCTTCCCGGTCCGGGGGGATGGAATCGAGCAATCATGGAGATTCTGCAGGGCAACGAAAACCGGTTGGTAAAGCCAGAGCCGATAGATTCCACTCTGAAGGCCGACTAGTTTCCAATCATCCCATGAACGGTTGCCTCGGGCTTGTGCTCTGCAAGGAGCCTACAACAATCTCAGATGTGCCTCCAACTCGACATCTCCTCCTTCTCCTGCGTCTTGTCCGGCTTTTCCTGGAAATAACGATGTAGGACTTCCTTTCCATACAGGCCAAGAGCCAGGCTGGCAGCAAGCACGATCCCACCTACTATCAGAATGAAAGCAGCGAGGAAAACGTTTCTCGCGAAATTAAGGTAGTCAGCCGCGGCCGCAACTGCGATAAAGACGACCAGGACTCGGACTGCCGCCGCCAGACGCCGGGCTGAAGGAATTCCTTCATTGACTGCCCAAACCAGAATATGGCGCCCGAGATATTGCCCGAGCCAGAATCCGGCCACGAGTATCGCAGCTGCCGCCAGCAACTTGGGAGAAAGGAAGACCAAGGTTTCGGTAATCTGGGACGTGATTTGAGTGTCGAATGCGCTGATGCCGGTAACCACTCCAGCCAGGAGAACCAGCCAGAAGGCGGTGTTGGCGACGATTGCGACTCCACGCACTCTCCCCGATCGGTTGAGCATGGACAAGAGCCCGCTCTGGCGCAGGAAGCGGTCGAAGGCGATCCCTTTAAAAATCCTGGATAGTAGCCAACGCGCGAGCCAGGCAAGGACATATGCAATCAGTACGATCAGAATGCCTGTAAGCAGCCCGGGCGCGTATGTGGAGAATTGATTCGAGATACGCTGAATGGTCTCTCTGATGACACTTTCGAATAGATGAATCATAGGATTAAACCTCCAAACTGACAGCTGAGGCCGGCTTTCCCTGTGTTTTCTCCGACTCGCGGCCAACGGTGCCGCATGGGCTGGGCGCGTTTTCCCAGCGGGCAATCAGTTCAGGCTTCAACTGCTCAAAGCAGACGCAAAGTCGCTCGATCCTCTGCTCGATTTCCTCGGAAATGAGATTCTCGGCCTCGATTACGAAGGAAGCGACTCGGGCTAGATACAGCGGGGTCAAGGAACGCAACAAGTAGCCCCGTTCGACGGGCTGCCGCTTGTAAGCGACGGCGAAGTCCATGATGACACGAACCCACAATTCGTCTTCCATATGAAAGGATGCTCCCCGCGACAAGTCCTGTCCCATTCGCAGCACGGCGGCATGCGTTTCGGGCTGAAGTGCGCGCTCCCAAATCTCTCCCAAATCGTGGCAGCCCAGCCGGAAGGCTTTCAGCATGCGGTCGACGTTGACGCTGATGGGATCGAGCCCGACACCGAAGCGAAATCCGAACAGATCCACATCCTCACTATCCGTACGGGACTCCCAAACCTGCCGGTATTCCTGCATGAGCGCGAAAACGCTGCCCACCACCTGGTGGAGCATTTCGCTCAGATCGGCGCCGGGATCCTTGGCATCATGCAGCTTGGCGCCCAGGAAGCTTTGGCAGACGCGATAACCTTCAGCAATCGCGATGGTCGTCATCCAGATGTCGATGCCGAAGCGCGCGGTGTCGGTCTCCCAGTCATTTCTCTGCAGATAGCGCGAAAAGAGTCCCTGGGATATGCCGAAGTCGCCGCCGATCGGTTGCCGCACCCGCAAGCCATAGAGCGCTCGGGTCAGCGGATATACGATGCTGTTGGTAATCGTGCCGTCAAACTTGTGACGGTGATAATAGGGCGCCACGAAATCAAAGCCGGCATGCAGCACTGGACGCAAAAGCAGGTCGATCCACTCAGGAGTGATGGAACGCAAGTCTGAGTCGACTACCGCACACGCTCTAGCACCCAATCGCTCCGCCAGCTGGAATACGAGGCGGAATGCGCTCCCCTTCCCCGGGATGCCGTGATAGGGCAATGACAGGCGGTGGACCGGGAACAGGGGCGTGGACAAAAAGAGCAGCTGTGAGTCGTCAAGCTTGCTTGCCATCACCGACTCTTGTGTGCCGTCGGTTGAGCCACCGTCCGAGTTGATGATCACCGCTTTCAGCTGCGGGTAATACTTTGCCAGGCCTGCCTGTGCGGCTCGAACGACGTGGGAGATGCTGCGCACGTTGTTGTAGCTGGGTATACCGATGACCACATCGGCGGTGTCGTGAGTTTTGCTTATCGCCTCCAAAGCATGCTCCGGCAGAGCACGATTGGAACCTGATTTTTGATCACGCGACATGGCTGCTTACCAACTGAGATGCGCCCTGGACTCTCTTGAGCAGAAGGTCAAAGAACTCGGGAATAGCGGCAATCACTCGGTTCCAGTTGGGAAGGAGGGGAAGGCCCAGGGGAGCTTCGGTGAATTCCTGGGCCGCCTCACGCAGGCTTTTTGCGAAGGTGGCCACGGCGAGCTCTTCGCTGTGCCGGTCAAACTCCAACCCGTTGAGCTGAGCGTCAGCGTGGTATCTGCCAATGGTATCCTCAGCCATGCGAACATATCGGACTTCCAGGCTGCGAAAATGATCTTTGGTAAGGGTGAGCCCCTCGCCCGCCAGTGTGCGCATGAGCGATTTTGCTATGTCGCAGGCCATCCGTCGCAAGCCCTTGGACGGATCATCGCTCGACAGGTCCTGGTGCTTGTGTTCGTAACTGTCGGCAAGGTCCACCTGGCAGATCCGCGATGTGGCGCAGTTGCGAAATACTTCCGCCAGCACTCCGATTTCCAGGCCCCAATCGCAGGGGATCCGGTTTGTCCGGGCGAGGTCAGCTCTCATGGCGAACTCCCCGGCCAAAGGGTAGCGAAAGCTGTCCAGGAAGCGCAGAAACGGAGCAGCCGGAGCCATGCTTTCCATGGCGCGGATCAGCGGGGTCATGAAAAGCCGAGTGACACGCCCATGCATCTTGCTGGTAACGCGAGCGTAGTAGCCCTTGCAAAACTCGAAGCCGAGGTTCGGATTCGCCACCGGGTATACGAGGCGCGCCAGGAGCTGCCTGCTATAGTTGACGATGTCGCAGTCGTGAAGCGCGATCACGTCGCATTCTCCCGTGGCAAGCAAATAGCCATGCGCCAGCCAGCAACTTCGTCCTTTGCCATCCTGACCAGCCGACAGTCCCCGGTACTCCAGCAGGGTTAGCAGGTCCTGAACCGGTTGACTATCCACCCATAGAATAGTTACGGGATGTGGAAAATCCTCGAAGAACTTCTTAACGGCGTCATACTCTTTGGGACCTGCTCTCCCAAGAGCAACGACGATGTGCCGGAGGAAATGAACGTCGGCCAGTTCATCCGCGATCTGACGCATCGCTGGAGTCTCAAACTCCGAGTAGAGCGCCGGCAGTACCAGGCCGATCTTGTTGTGCTTTGCGAACTCTTGGAGCTCTTGATCCAGCCTTGCCGAATCGTTGGGTTTCAATCGATGTAAAGTAGCCACAACGCCGGTCTGATAAAAGTCGGACATAGGATTTCACCTCCCGTCCGAAGATAGGCTGGCATAGATTCACAAACCATCCTGTTCAAGGGGTAGTTTTCCTGAAAAAGCAGGGTACCCACCGAACGCAGCCGTGCCGGCTGGGGCAGCCGTTTAGCTTTGGACAGATCCTTTGATGGAAAACCTGCCGTAGCGAGGATCGCGGCCGGCGAAGTCCGCGGGTGTAGCAACATCTTTGTTTGTCCATTCAATCACGGCGGCATAACCCAGGCTCTCCGGATCGGGACGTTGTTTCGCCCTCGCCCTTGTTCCTCCGACAGTACGGATCAGGAAGCACCCCGTTCCGCAGGTGTATCGCTCTCGGCCCGCAGCGCTCCTAACTGATGATGATTCCGACAATGACCAGCATCAGAGTATAAGGGACGCGCACCCATTTGGCGGCCGTCGCGACTCCCGAGGCAATCAGCAGCAAGGCGATGAAGGTATTGATGGCAAAATGGGTTTCGTTCATCTTCGCTCCAACTGCGCGGGGCTCAGCGCCATGATATCACAGGGATCTGCCGCTCATTGGCTGGCTCTGCCCTCCCGGCGAGCGTTCATCGGCATGATGCGCCTTGGCCTGTACGGCTGTGCCGTTGCAAAAAAGGCCGGCATCCGCGCTCCGTTTGATGCTTCTCCAAGGAAAGCGATTCCAGAAAGGAGATGACATCTGGTAGCTGTTGCGTCAAAGGTCTTCGGCATACGATTTCTGACTATCAAACCCTCTCGATCCTGTGACTTGCGCTTCCCTATGCGGGCAAGGCAATCCCTCGGCAGCAATGGCGCAGAATTCGGCGGCTAAGGCAATATCCTTCTTGCTCTTTTATAGTTTGTGTGGCAGTTGTAGCTCATCAAGGAGGTTCTCGATAGTGGCAGAACCGTCATTTGGAGATCTGTGGGTCCGATTTCTTGACCGCCATTCCGCCCGCAATGAGCGCCTTATCGGGCAATGGGCGAATTGTCGACGCGAGATGCAGGAAATCCTCGAGGCATAGTACCGCAGGGTTGAGATTCCCTCAGCTGCCAGTGTCGAACCGTTAGATCTGCTCACTTTCCAAAAAGCCCGAAAGGACATAGCGCAACGGCTGCTCTACGAGGCTGTGGAGCAGTGGGAACACCTGCAGCCTTACGGCCGGGCCTTGACAGCCATCGAAACTTATGATCGCAGCCTGGAAGAAATCGTGCAAATTCTGCCCACGGATCTTCCTGTACATGGGCCGGCCATGCTCAAGGCGCTCGGCATGCATTGCCCGGCAGGATTTCGCAGGCGTTTAGGGTCTATCCGGCGGAAGCGATTTTCGCTCCCTCTCAGAACAGTCATCGCTCGCGAACTCAGGACATCATGCGCGCAGCGTTTTCAAGCCGATGGAGCGTTTTTGCTCGCCTTCGCCTCCGCCACGCGCCATCTGAGATCACACTGGGATATCGCGCGTGGGGATGTGGATGCTTCAATACTGGGGCGCCGATTGCCGGATGCGGACGTCCAGTCCAGCCACGGAAAGGTGCACAGTCAAGTCCAAGTATTGGCTAAGCAGGCAGATGCGGCTCTTGAAGGCTGGCGCAAGTGGACGGATGTTACAATCCGACGCCTCGCAAGACGCCTGGTCGCCAGCATATTGTGGCACCCGCGCGGGAAGCCTTTGACGCTCGGCGATGAAAGCATTCCTCACCTGGACCTCTGGACTGAGCAGATGAGGGCGATAAATGCCGAACTTCAGCTGGAATTGGGTTTGGCGCAAAGTGAAGATCGCATCCTGGAACTGTGCAATCAGGCGCTGGCGAACCTCGAAGCGGAGCTGGCCAATCTTATGAAGGATCTCGAAGGGGTCCTGGATTGGCTTCGTCAACGGACTCCCCAAAACATGCAAGAGCATTTCCCACTACTAAAGGCCGATGTGGTGCCCGCTGCCAGCAGGCTTGCGGAACTGGATTCAGCATGCCAGACGGTGCTGGAAAATCTCCCCGAGTCCACTCACACACTGACCAGGTTGTCCACCGTATCTCGTCGCCGCAAGAGATGGAAGCACTACCATCCAAGAGCCACATTTCAGCACGCGTTTAAGCAGTCCACACACCAGGAGATCGCTCGGTTATTTGAAGAAATCGCTTCGGAACATCTCAAGATTTTCCAAGGCATCGAGCGAGCTCGCCAGGTAGTGGGCTTTGCTGTCGAGAGGATGTCCGCCGAAGAAAATCCTGAGTCACAAGTAGCGCAGGAAGCGCTCCGCAATGCACTTTCGTTGCTCGAGTTCTATCGGGATGAGCCGCCCCAGTGGAACCGCTCGGCGAGCCGCCGTCTGGCCGTGGCTGTAGCGACAATCTTCACCGAAAACAGGTTGATTTTGACGCGCCACCGATTGGGCGTTCAAGCTTACCTGGCGCAGCAGGGACTACGTCGTGCGCTCGTGCTGCTAAGCCAAAGTGCCGTGTCCTGGCTCGGCCAGGAACTGCGCCGGCTGTGGCAGGCACAGGAAAGGATAGTTCAGGGATTTCTGATCTACATCGGCTGGAAGCGAGCTCTGTCACCGGGCAAAGTGCAGGTAATCACGCGACCTTATTTGCCTGAAGAGTTCATCGCAGCTGACACCAGGGAACTATCTGCCCTTTATCGCTACCTTTTTCGGGCTGAAGCGGTTCAAGATCCGAGGTTTCTGGTTGGGCGCGAGCAGGAGATGTCGGCTATCGCCCAGGCACGAGCGCTTTGGGAGGAGGGTCGTCCTGCGGCTCTGCTCATTGTCGGAGAACGAGGCAGTGGGAAAACGAGCCTCATAAATTGCGCTCTGAAGCGCTGGCTGAATGACCTGGAAATCATTTCAGGCGAATTCAGCGAACGTTTAGTCTCGCCAATCCGCTTGCGAGACTTTTTGGCCCACCTGGTGGGAGTTGAGGATCCGACACAATTGGTGCGAGTGCTTGCCGAGGGGCGACGCGTGATCATTCTCGAGGAAGTCGAACGCACCTTCTTGCGGCAGGTTGGATATTACGGCGCAATTCGGGAACTTCAAAGATGCATAGCTGCCACCTGTTCGTCTACGCTCTGGATTTTGTCTATCAACCGAGTCGCGTTTCAGTTCCTGGACGCCGCGATTAGCCTGGGCCAGAGTTTCTCCCACCGCATCAATGCCGGCACTACCAGTCGGGAGGACCTGCAGCGAGCTATTATGTTGCGTCACAACCTGTCTGGCTTGCGGGCGCAGTTTCCTGAATCTCAGCCGCCGGACAGCCTGCGCGGCCGCTTGAGCAATTCAGTGCAAGGCCGGCCCAATCCTGAGGTTGTCTTCTTTGATGGCCTGGCCCGTGAATCGGCGGGTATATATCGAGCCGCGTTCGATCTTTGGCTGGGTCAGATTGAATCAGTCCAGGGTGGAGCCCTTTACTTGAAACCCTTCGCCAAGCGCGATCTGTCGGGGGTAACCGAAAATCTCAGCTTGGATCAGCTTTTTGCTTTGACGGCGATCCTCCAGCACGGGGGCCTCACTTCGGAAGAGTTTGGTCTTGTGTTTCAACAGAGCGTTGCTGCAGGCCAGGGGCGCCTGGATGAACTCGTAGCCCGTGAGCTCATTCAGCCTGATCCCGGCCGGCCTGGTTTCCGAGTTCGTCCGGAGGCAATGCCCGCCGTCAAGGATGCTCTCTATCGCCACAACTTGCTGTGATATTGATCAGGGGTCAGGATTTATGAAACCAAATCCCTTTTTCTCAATCTCCCTTGCTCTGCAGGAGATTCTGGTATCTCCGGCAAGGATCCTGAGCAGAATATCGGCGGCAAAAATCCTGTCCGCTATCTTGGTAATAGCAGCCGTTTATCTGCTGATCAGGCTTAGCGAGACTGCTTTGGAAGGTCTGAGCCGGAAAGCTCCGCGCGCTCGCTTCTTTTTCAAGCTGCTGAGCCCCTTGATTCGATTTGCCCTATGGGTATGCGGCGGCATCGTGATTGTTACCATCTTTGCGCCGTCGACGAATACATTGTTGGCAGTTCTGGCTTCAGTTGGAATTGCTTTGGGGTTGGGATCCCAGGATCTGGTCAAGAATCTTGTCGGCGGCTTGGTAATTCTCGCTGATCGGCCTTACCAGCTGGGAGATCTCGTGCAAATCGGAGACGCCCTTGGTGAAATCGGTCATATCGGCTTGCGCAGCACCAAACTGACTACCTTCAGCGACACGCGTGTGACGATACCGAATAGCGATATCCTGAATGGGAAGGCGTGGTGTTCGAATTCAGGAATGCCATACTGCCAGGTGGAAACCTATCTGTACTTGCCCCCGGATGTAAATCCAGCAGAGGTGCAGGAGATCTGTTACGAGGCTGCCTGCAGTTCTCCATTCATCTTCCTGGGAAAGCCGGTGGTGGTCCTGATGCAGGATAGGTTCGAGTTTCGTCCGCATGTGCGAGTAAACATAAAGGCTTACGTCCACGATCATCGTTATCAGCCACGCTTTCAAAGCGATATCACTGTGCGGGCGAAAGCTGAATTCCTAAAGCGCGGCATGCTGCTCGGTTGGCAAACGCCTTCCCAGGCGCCTGTCCAGGTGAGCCCCGTTGCAGAAGGCCCAACGGAGTAACCGGCGATCGGCAGATCTAGTCCACAGGAGATCGACCTTTGAGGCTGATATGACCGGCATGGAGAGGATGCTGAGAGACTTGGGTAGTCTGAAGCCGTGGTTTGCAGAAACCTTGAATAGACTGCGGAGCCAGCTGACGTGGAAGGATCTCCTCATCGGCGTCGGCTCCGCCGTGCTGATCGCAACCATGGTGCGGGGCTTCCAGCTACAGACCTTGCCCGAATATAAGGTGGGCGACATTGCAAATGCCGACATGCGCGCGTCCCAGGATCTTTTATATGAGGACAAGCAGGCCACGGCCAGTCTCCGCGAGGCCGCGCGAGAGCGTACGCCTGCTCTGTATGTTCTTGATGTCGAGCTCATCGCGAATCAGGAAATGCGCATCGCTCAAGCCTTCGCCACCGCAAGGCAAATTCTGTCTGGCCAGCATGTCCCTCCCCAGGGAAAGCTGGCCCGCAATATGCAAGCACGCATTCTCCTGCTGCTGAGGAAGGAGATCGAGAACGTCATCCCGCCCGAATACCTGCCGCCGCTTCTGGAGCAGAGATTCGACCCTGCCCTCGAGGCCAAGATCCAAAAGATCCTGGACAACGCACTGCGTAGCGGCATCGTCGCGGATGGAGAGGCTTTTCGTCAGGATCTAAAACGCGGCATCCTCGTGCGCGAAAAAACTTCTTCTTTTGAAAAACCGTTGGGAGATTCTTCCCGAGTCCGCAATCTGGATACCGCGAAGGGATACTTGCGTCAACATCACCTGGAGTTCGCTGAACTCCCGGCGCCAGCGCGGGCAAAACTCCTGGAATGGTTGGATTCCTTCCTGCGTCCAACTCTTATGTATGATGCGCAGGAAAACGAGAACAGGCAGCAAGTCGCAGCGGCCCGCGTGCGACCCAGTGAGATTGCGGTTAAGAAAGGGAAAGTCCTGGTCCGCGCGGGCGAGGAAGTCACCGCAAGGGCGGTCGAGGATATCGCGGCCCTGCGCAAGCTGCAAAAGCCACGGCCGATCGCCGGCCAGCTCCTCGGCCTGACGATCTTCGTCGCCGGATTGTTGTACGCCGTCTGGCGATACTTTGTTTACTACCAGAAGCATTACCGCAGGATCCGGACTTATGGGATGCTCGTGATCGCAGTTCTGATCTTCGTGGTGACCGCAACGCGTCTCCTGACAGGTCTCGTGGACATTGTCAAGGAGGGGATGGCCGGTCATTTCTTGCAGAACTCATCGGATCTTTATGCAGTCCTCCCCTTTGCCTGTGCGGCCTTGCTGGCGACTCTGCTGATTGACCTCAATGTGGGCTTGATCATCTCCATGGCAGTGGGTGTGCTTGTCGGGCTTTTATATGGAGATGTCTACTTTGCAATCTATGCCTTTCTGGGAGGCCTCGCTGCCTGTTACAGTGTCAAACAATATAGGGAGCGAGCGGTCATATTCAGGTCAGGGCTGGCGGTGGGATCCGTAAATGCGTTCGCGTTGATCGGCATGCATCTGGCAAGGCAGGAGCCTATCCTTGATGCTGAGTCGCTTATCCTCTTGGCCTTGGCGATTTTCGGCGGGATCCTGGCTTCGGCATTGTCCGCCACCGTTCTTCCATTTCTGGAATCTTCCTTCAAAATCACCACGGACATCCGGCTCCTCGAGCTTTCCAACCTGAACTCGCCCGCCCTGCGGCGTTTGTCCGTCGAAGCTCCCGGCACATACCACCACAGCCTGATGGTGGGGAATCTCGCCCAAGCTGCTGCACAGGCGATTGGCGCCAATCCTCTGCTGGCTCAGGTGGGCGCGTACTATCACGACCTCGGGAAAATGCTAAACCCCGAATATTTCACCGAAAACCGACGCTCCAGTGATAACAAGCATGACGATCTGACGCCCGCCATGAGCTGTAGAATTCTGGCAGGCCATATCAAAGACGGTTTGGAACTGGCGAAGGCGGCCGGCATTCCGGAGGCAGTCCGGGACATGATCCCGCAGCACCACGGCACTCGGATCATGACGTATTTCTACGAAAAAGCAAAGGAGCAGAAGAATAGCGAGAACCGGGAGATTCAAGAAGCTGAGTTTCGATATCCCGGGCCTAAGCCTCAGAGCAGGGAAGCCGCCATACTGATGATGGCAGACTCCGTTGAGGCTGCGTCCCGAACGCTCTCCGATCCTTCGCCGACCGAGATTCAGGGCTTGATCGATCGCCTGGTCGGGGACGTGGTTGCCGACAATCAACTCGACGAATGCGACATCACAATTCGCGAGATTCATACGGTCAAAGAGAGCTTCTTTAAGGTCATTCGCGGGATTTACCACCACCGTATAGATTATCCGGGGTATAACTTTAAACTCCCTGTCACATCAGCGCAAGGAGCGTCGGACCGACCGGAATTCGATGAGAAGCTTCAGGCCACTTCGGATAAGGAAAATCTCATCGAATAGCCTTTCTTCGTTACCTTCATGCGCGCGGCAATCCAAGGATTCTTTGCAATGAATCGTTGGATGGCCCGAGTGATGTAACCGTCGCCAACCTCGCCGGATTCCGCCAGCTTTAATACCGCGTGACAGATCCACGACTGAATCACTCTCTTGGAGTTACCTTCATATCGAAACAAAGCCTCAAAGTGGTGACAGACACCTTTTTCTGTGGGCTTGCCGGTCCTGACGCCGACTCTCCCGAGGGGGAAAATGGTCTATCACCATTTTTTTAGGTATAGGATTGCTTTTCGCTGCAAAGCGAATACGAATCATCGTAAGATCACGAGGTAGATAAGGTACATACTGTGCCATCAAGGCAGGAGCTTGAGGAGGATAGGCATGTATCGAATCGATAAGCCGATCGTCGCAGCCGTCCGCTTGGATGAGAGTGCAACCGAGGTTCTTCGGCAGGCTGTTGAGATGGCCAGGCACTATCAGGTCAAACTGCATGTCTGCCATGTTCTGCCCGATCTGCTGTCGGTCCGCCCCTTATTTCCGCACCTGCAGCTTGAAAACGCACTCCGGCTTGCCGAGTTTGAGGCGGCTGCCCGAGGGGCACTTTATTCCCGGGTTGCGGCCTTTGTCGACCCCGACGGGGACGATTGCGAACTCCTGGTTGAATGCGGCACAGCGCACTCGGCCATTTTGCGGGCTGCGGAGAGGATCGGTGCGGGCCTGATCGTGGTTGGACATGGATCCCCTGGACAAATGCTGAGCGGCACACCCGAGCGGGTCGTGCGCTATGCCCACTGCCCGGTACTGGTGGCGCGGCCCGCCGCTGGCGGATGCGTGCTTGCGGCCACGGATTTCTCGGATCCCGCAACACCAGCCGTCGAGGCGGCTGCCTCGGAAGCGAAGAGGCGAGCGCGTGATCTCGTCATCATCCATGCAATCGACATCGTAAGGTCCGTTCTCGCGCCCGACGCGACCATGCCCGACCTGCCGCCAATCGATCTCCTCGATGAAGTGCGCCAGGCGTCGCGGGAGCGTCTGGATTCCTATGTTGCGCAGTTCACGGCGCAGGGCAACATTCTCACCCACGGGCCGGCGGAAACCGCGATTCTCGAGGCGACGAAAAGCCTGCCGGCCGATCTTGTCGTCGTCGGCACTCACGGGAGGACAGGCCTGGGCCGCCTAGCCCTGGGGAGTGTCGCCGAAGCAGTAGTGCGGGAAGCCGGTTGTTCCACGCTGGTCGTGAGGCTCAACTCCTGAGGCAGGAAAGATATCGCTATGATTTCAGTGCGATTGTGCGGCATCTGATGGACAAGACGCGCATCAGCTACTGCTGTTGTTTAGGCATTCTGCTACCGGCATCCGGCAATCTCTGCCTATGATCCCTGTAGAGATGCCGGAGAAGCTCGCCTTGACCCTCACCCTCGACCAACCATAGAATCGCATTCCATGGGATCGCAATTTCCAGCAGACCAATGAGACCGCGGAAAGGGATCGGCATGGCGACACAGGAGCCTCTAGATGCCGGAGGAGAGGTCAGGCTCTCCCGCGAGATGTCCGTTTTCTCAGTGACCATGATCGGCGTCGGCGCCATGATCGGGGCCGGGATCTTTGTGCTGACCGGGATTGCGGCAGGCGTGGCCGGACCTGGCCTGATCCTCGTTTTTGCTCTGAATGGCGTCGTGACCTTGTTTACGGCGATGTCCTATGCCGAACTGGGATCTTGCTTCCATGACGCCGGCGGGGGATACCTCTGGACCAAGGAAGGCCTGCCGCAGCCAAACGGCTTCCTCTCCGGTTGGATGTCGTGGTTCGCTCATGCGGTCGCCTGCAGTCTCTATTCCCTCGGCTTCGGCGCTTACTTCGGACATGTGCTGACGGAAGGATTCGGGCTGCAGGTCAAAGGATTGCCCTTTTCATTGGAGAAAATCCTCGCCGTGGCGGCTTGCCTCTTTTTCGCTTACGTGAATTTCCGCGGCGCCTCCGAAACGGGGAAGATGGGAAACATTGTTACGGTTGCCAAAGTGTCCGTAATCGCCATCTTCATCATGTTCGGATTGGGGGTTGTAGCGCACAAGGTGGGGTGGCAGGCTGAGTTTAAGCCCTTTCTCCCCTCGGGAATGTCCGGAGTCTTCATGGCGATGGGGCTCACCTTTATCGCCTTCCAGGGCTATGAAGTCATCGCTCAATGCAGCGAGGAAGTTGTCGATCCCAAACGCAACATCCCGCGCGCGGTCTTCGGGGCTCTGGCCATCGTGATTCCGATTTATATCCTCGTTGCCTTCACCGCCCTGGCAGGAATTTCCGGCGAGGGCTTGCCTTCATGGCAATACCTTGGAAAGAAGCAGGAGATTGCCATGGTGGAGGCTGCACGGCAGTTCTTGCCCGGTGGCGCAGTTATTTTCCTGTTGGGGGGGCTTCTCTCGACGGTGAGCGCCCTCAACGCGACTATCTATTCCTCTTCGCGCGTGGCTTTTGCCATGGGTCGGGATGCCAATCTGCCCGACTTCTTTGCCGGCGTTCATCCGCGGCGTCGCACCCCGCATCGATCCATCTTCGCTTCAGCACTCATCGTTATCGGCATGGCTCTTCTGCTGCCCATCGAAGATGTAGCGAGCGCCGCCGACTTGATGTTCCTGTTCATTTTCATGCAGGTCAATATCGTTGCCATCCGGTTGCGTAAGAAACGTCCTGACCTGGACCGTGGATTTCGTATTCCCTTCATGCCCCTGTTCCCGATGTTGGGCATCATTACGCAAATCTTCATAGCATTCTTCCTCATCCGATACAGTCCCAAGGCTTTCCTAACAGCCAGCTTGTGGATTGCGGCCGGAGTGGCCATCTATTATTTCTATGCATCCAAAAAGGAAGCGCAGCATCTTTTCTTCCGCGAGGCAATGGATCGCCTGGCGCGCAAGAGCTACCGCATTCTCGTCGCCCTCGGCAACACTGAAAATGTGAAGCCGTTGATGGCGGTTGCCATTGCTTTGGCCAGACAATTCGACGGCGAGATCGTCGCTCTTTCGGTGGTGGAGGTCCCGTTCCAAACACCGCTGGACACGGGGGTTGTTTTCCCCGAGGTGCAGGAGAAGAGAACCAACCTTCGTCTGGCGAAGCATTTGGCCGAAGAGGAGCACGTGCCCTGCCGCCGTTTGATCAAGGTTACGCATCGACTGTCGCAAGGCATTACGCAGACGGCACGCGAGGAAGACTGCAACTTCATCATCGTGGGGCGTTCTCCCCGCCCGCGACTGGGATCACGCCTGGTCAGCACTTTTGTCGACCACATTGCCAGGGAAGCGCCTTGTCACCTGGCGGTGATCAAATGCACAGGAACGTCTGATGTGGATCAGATCATCGTGCCGGTGGAGGATGACCGGGATTCAAGGCTGGCACTGGAACTGCTGCCTGCCTTGATCGCGCGCTGGCAGGCACAGCCCAAAGTCCTGGCGCTGGTATCCGATGGGGATGCCATAGATGCCAAAGGCCGAGCTCTCATGAAAAGGCTATCGCAAGGCATCAATCTACCGCCGAACATCCCGACTTCCGTGGTGTCCGGCGTCCCGATAACGGATGAGATCCTCGCACAGGCGGGCACCAACAGCATGATTGTAATGGGCGAGCCTTCCTGGTCAGGGTTTTCGCGCCTCCTAGCCCTGTCAGTCTCCGATGCGATTGCCGAGAGAAGCCCCCAGACGGTGATTCTGCTCAAGGCATATCGGCCGCAACGGAAGAGATCCCTGCTCATCAGACTTTTGACAGGAGCGTAATTGTTATCGGTTTTTTTCCGGAAACCTGGCCCCGTTGTTTCAAGAGGTACCCGATGACTGAGAATCTCAAGTCAATGCTGACCAAAATGTGGGTGGTGATGCAGCAGCAGACAACAAGCTTCCTGCCCAAACTTATCGTTGGCTTCCTGGTTCTTTTGATCGGCCTGGTGATCGCCAGATTGATTCGAGCACTCACGGCCCGCTTCTTCCTGGCCATCCGGCTGGATCGTATTTCAGACCGCCTGGGCATCAGCGCCTTCCTGGCCAGAGGGGATATCCGCCATACCGTTGCTGAAATTCTGGCTACTCTCGTGTATTGGCTGGTGTTGGTCTTCAGCCTGCAGATTCTGGGGGTGACGCTGGGACTGGAAGGAGTCGCCAATTTCTTCGCCCAGATCCTCTCCTATATTCCTCGCCTTGTTGTTGCCCTGATCATATTCTCCGTTGGCGTCGGCATCGGCTTCTTCTTCGGGGGAGCGGTGCAAGTGGCTGCCTCCAATGCCGGCTTTCCCGCCGCCAAGCCGCTCGGGGCGACCGTCAAGGCGCTGATCAGCTTTTTCGCACTGGTGATGGCATTGGAACAACTCCAGATTGCCACTGAGCTGCTGGTCAGTACCATGCAGATTGTCATTGCTGCAGTGGCTTTTGCGCTCGCCTTGGCATTTGGATTGGGGTGTAAGGACCTGGCCGGCACCGCCGTTCAGAATTGGCTGGCCAAGGCTCGTGCGCAGCAGCCGACGGAACAAAAAAAGCAGGAACCCACACACAAACCGACGTGAAGAAATAGCTGTTATCTCGAATAGCACTATCCTTCTGGCTTCGCAGTCGTCGGCGTCCGCTGGCGTTCAACCATCTCTACTTTTATAGGCTCCTGTACATGGAGGTCGCGCTGAGGGAAGGGGATTTCGACTCCGTGCTCCTTCAGCGTGTTCCATGCTGTAGAGTAAACCTCGCTCTTCAGCACATCCGGCGTGCAGGTCATTTCGTTGGTCCAGATGCGCAGTCCGAAGTCCAGGGAGCTTGCGCCGAAAGCAAGGAACACAGGATCGAAGCAAGACCCTTCAACACATGTGGATTCTCGGATGCAACCTCCAATAGTAGCTTCTCCACCCGTTTCAAGACTGGTGTCCGTTCGGCCGAGCTTGAAGAGCGGCAAGCAATAGGTTTCCAGAATTCCCTTCACCTCCATAGGCAGTGCCACAAGATGCTCTCTTAGCATGTTGTCCCCAATAAGGATTAAGGCATCTTTTCCATGTGAGGCGACATAAGGCCGGGTACTCCCGGTGTCCAAATTATCGGTAGCCTGCACCTTAATGCCTCGAATTGGCAAAAGTTGCGACATTGACCATGACCGACTGCACAGGCCGGAGTTTAGCGAACGCGGCCCCGGATCATTTCGATGATTGACACGGCGGCGACCGATCACGTGGAGGCGGGACTCGTTCCGATTGGCGGCATTGTCTGGGCCGGAGAGCGCGGAATCGAAAGGGTGCAGATGCAGGTGGACAGTCAGCCCTGGGTCGATGCCTGCATACTGACACCGATTCTGGGCCCGTTGGCCCGGGTCATCTGACCTAGGACTGGCCGTTGGAGCATGGCTCCCACTCTTTCCGCGTGCGCACAGTGGACGGCACGGGTGCCGTGCAAATCGGGGAGCCGGGAGATACCTATCCCGACGGCGCCACAGGCTGTCACTCAGTGAGTGTCTCCGCATAGGCAGGCACCGTGGGGCTCTGCGGGTCGGAGCTTACTTGGAGAGCCGAGCCATTAGCCTGGTTAGCCACTCATCCGAAGGGGGGCCACAGAGATCGATGCGCGCTTTCCACATCTGCTCAGCCAGGGAGATATTGGCTTCGGTCGCATCGCTGTATGAAGCCGGGCGGCTGCGACGAAGCAGCATCTTGCGCCCGGTGTCGGACAATTCGGTCACCGGCGCAGGAATAGGAGTACTTGCGGTGGTAATGCACTGAGACAGGGAACCAAGGACTACTTCCATCAACTTCCGGTAGTGGGTCATTTTGAAAAGTGCCATTCTTGACTTTCCCCGCCGCTCTCGCATAATGGGAGCATGCAAAAGCGCTCAAGCAATCCGAAAGACGTGAATCAGCTTGCCGCGTCCATCGTTCAGGATGCCACGAAACAACCTACCAGTGAGATCCCACAAAAAAATCCTCACGCTCAGGCCCTGGGTCGCCTTGGAGGGCTCAAGGGCGGCAAGGCTAGGGCCGCGAAACTGTCCGCCAAAAAACGGAAAGAGATTGCGAAGAAGGCGGCTGAGGCAAGATGGAAGAAACAATAACGCCAGAAGCGTCAAGCCTTCTGGATATTCTCGTATTGTTCCAAGTTGCTCTGCATAGCGGCAACCAATTTCTCGAAGTGTTTTGGGGTTACAACAATACGAGCTACACAAACTGCTGGAATGTTTTCTAGCCCCTCCAATACCTTTTTGATTTCCTCTGGAGATCCCATAAGAGGGGGTTTTTGAATCTCAAAAAAAGAGAGGACGAAAGTGTTGTTTTCGACATCATTCTGCACAAAGGTAAAATTGGAGAAATGGTTTAAGACGCCCGGCGGCATGATGAAATGAAGTGGCTTTTTGACTTCTTCGTTCGTTTGCTGATCTTTGAGTTCGCTTTCTACTGGTTCGCTCATTTAGATACTCCTACTGACCGGCCACGCCCATGAGCCGGTCATCATAACTGTAATTGACTTCTGGTGCCAACCTGGGGGTTGGGGCGCTGCCTTGCCTAGAACGGAACTGTAATATATTTATCGACCTGTCGCCTGCCACGGTAGTTAGATTGATCCATTCATTCCATGGCAATGTCAATTGAGGGCTTTCGGGTCCCTGGGCGCTTGCGTTTGGTGCGTCTTTGGTTCGAGCCCATCTCGTTAATCGACGGGTTTCTTCTAAAATGCTTGGTGCCCCTAGAGCTGAAGGAGAAGTATCATCATATTCACGCAGCAATCGGCTAAAGGGAACAAACTTAATCAGTACAGCTACATCAAAGGCAGACGCTATCTCAAGCAACGTTTTAAGCGTAAACTTCCCGTAATTAGGATCTTCGAGACGTGTGATAACGTTTCTGGGCTTTGCAGATACTTCACCCAACTTTCCCTGTGTCCATCCCCTCTCCTCACGCAAAGTGCGGATCTGAAAAGGCACGCCGTTCCTTACATGCTCGTAGACATAAGCATCTCGGAACTTCTTATTTGCAACCAGTTTGGTGACCAGGGTCACTTTAGATCCAAAATTCACGGACGCGCTCCTTATGCAAGAGTATTATTTTTTTGGCTTTTTGTGCTAACTCGCAAACATTGGGAGGGTCAAGTTTGTTATCTCTTTCCGTCGCAAAAGCAAGAAACGTAAATTCCTCTTTTCCTGAAAAATACCCGATTGGCCTGTGTCGTACTTTGTTGACTTTCAGCACGATTTCAAATAGTCCCTTGCATCTTCCATGCAGCTGTCCAACCCACGGGCGATCCCAACCATTCCCCGGCCTACCCACCAAAAATTTCATTCTAACCAGAAACGCAGTCTGAACTTCATCGGTTTGATCTTCAAGCCAATCGGAAACAATTGTCCTGCTATCTGAGTAGGAAATCGTGACGCTCTTTAAAGTCCACATCCATTGTATCGCAAAATTGCGACATCGCAAGAAAAAACTGCTTGAAAATTGGTCGCAATTTTGCGACACTTCTCCACGCTGGATAGTCGAACAGGCAAAAGGCCAGCAATCCGAATGCGCCAAAAATGAACTGCTGGCCTAAATAAGCGGCGGGTTGGCGGAGAGGTCAAACGCACCGGTCTGTAAAACCGGAGGACGGTGATTTGAGCACCGTTCCGTCCGTTCAAAGCGGACACCCGCCGCCATTAATATACGCCCAGCCTTGAAAAAAATCACAAGATTAATGCAGATTTTTCTTAACAATTCTTGACCGATCAAGCATAATGACAACCATGAACAAGCTAAGCGCAGAAGAGAAAACCAGGATCATCGGAGCGCTGGTAGAGGGCAACTCAATGATTTTCAAAATGACCCACTGCCCAACTTCCGGCTTCTCTGGTATCGCTGAAGCGAGGTCAGGCCGCGCAGGCTCGGATCGAGCGCCAGGATCTGTTCAATCATCTCCAGCTGCTTCCGCGACGTCAGATCGCCTGGGTTCCAGTGCAAAGCATTTTTGAACGCCGCTTCCGCAGCCGGGTAATTATCCAAGGCTGGTTCGGCCCGGCCCAACCCGGCGTAAGAGTCCCCGTCCCGCGGATATTTCTGGATGATTCCCCGGAAGACCTCGGCAGATTCGCTTGGCAAGCCGCAATCCAGAAGCAGCCTTCCCACTTGCTTCCTGACCGCGATATCCTCCGGCATCTCCGCCGTCAGCAACAGCAGCTCTGCCTGGGCCTGCGTCTTTCGGCCAAGCTTGCCCAGAGTCTCCACCAGCTCGATGCGCGTCCGAATCCGGTTGGCCTGTGGATTATCCGGCCAGGTGCCGTAGATGGCCCGGTGATAATAGTCCACAGCCTCCTGCGCGTTGCCCTGCCGGGCAGCGATTCTGGCAAGCCCCAGGTTTGCCGGCCCGCTACTCGGATCGCTGCGGATCAGTCCCCAGGGCAGGATTCGCGGCGAAGCACACCAAGGCGGATGGCCACAAAAAAAGCTCGTGGAATGAAGCCACGAGCCTTTTTGCATGATCGGATCATCCGGCGTTTTAGTACATGTCCCCCATGCCGCCGCCCGAAGGCATGGCAGGAGCCCTCTTATCTTCTTTGATCTCTGATACCAGGGCTTCCGTCGTCAACAGCAACGCCGCGATCGACGCCGCATTCTGCAACGCTGTCCGCGTCACCTTCGTCGGATCGATGACCCCTGCGGCCACCAGGTCCTCGTACTTCTCGGTCTCGGCGTTGAACCCGAAGTTCGCCTCGCTGCTCTTGCGCACCTTTTCCGCCACCACCGCTCCTTCATACCCGGAGTTGTTTACGATCTGCCGCAGCGGCTCCTCCAGGGCACGGCGCAGGATGTTGCTCCCGATCGCCTCGTCCCCTTCCAGCTTCAGCTTCTCCACCGCAGGCACGCAGCGCAACAATGCCACGCCGCCTCCCGGCACGATTCCTTCCTCTACCGCGGCCCGGGTCGCATGCATCGCATCTTCCACGCGCGCCTTCTTCTCCTTCAACTCGGTTTCCGTCGCCGCTCCCACCTTGATCACCGCCACGCCGCCGACCAGTTTCGCCAGCCGTTCCTGCAACTTCTCACGGTCGTAATCCGACGTCGTTTCCTCAATCTGAACCCGCAGCTGCTTCACGCGGCCCTCGATGTCCGAATGCTTCCCGGCGCCCTCGATGATGGTTGTGTTGTCCTTGTCGATCGTGATCTTCTTTGCGTGGCCCAGATCCTCCAGGCGTACGTTCTCCAGTTTGATCCCCAGCTCTTCCGAAATCACTTTGCCGCCCGTCACGATCGCGATGTCTTCCAGCATCGCCTTGCGCCGATCGCCGAATCCGGGCGCTTTGACTGCAGCTACCGACAACGTCCCGCGCAGCTTGTTCACCACCAGCGTCGCCAAAGCCTCGCCTTCGATGTCTTCCGCAATGATCAACAGCGGCCGGCCGCTTTTCGCGATCTGCTCCAACACCGGCAGCAGGTCCTTCATCGAGCTGATCTTCTTCTCCTGCAATAAAATCGAACAGTCGTTCAGCTCCGCTTCCATCCGCTCGGCGTCCGTCACGAAGTACGGCGACAAATAACCGCGGTCAAACTGCATTCCCTCGACCACTTCCAGTGATGTCTCAATCGACTTCGCTTCTTCGACTGTAATCACGCCGTCTTTGCCGACCTTCTTCATCGCCTCGGCGATGATCCCACCGATGGTCTTGTCGTTGTTGGCCGATACCGAACCTACCTGGGAGATCATCTCGCCCTTCACCGGCTTGCTCAGCTTCTTCAGCTCTGCAACCGCCGCTTCCACCGCCTGCTCAATCCCGCGTTTCAGGCCCATCGGGTTCGCGCCTGCCGCTACGTTCTTTACGCCTTCACGGAAAATCGCCTGCGCCAGCACCGTCGCGGTCGTCGTCCCATCCCCGGCTACGTCCGAGGTCTTCGACGCCACTTCGCGCACCATCTGCGCGCCCATGTTTTCGGGGCCGTCCTTCAGCTCGATCTCTTTCGCAACCGTCACGCCGTCCTTTGTGATCACTGGAGCCCCGAACTTCTTGTCCAATACCACGTTCCGTCCCCTCGGGCCCAACGTGATTTTTACTGCATCCGCCAGCTGATTCACCCCGCGCAACAAAGCCTGGCGCGACTGTTCGCCATGTACGATCTCTTTAGCCATGAGTTCTCACCCCTTATCTTCCCGCAATTAGAATACTGGTTGTCCCCGGAACGGCTTACTTCCCTTTCAGCAGCACCGCCAGGATCTCCTCCTCACGCATGATGACGTATTCCTCGTCATCAATATTAATCTCCGTCCCGGCGTATTTCCCAAACAGTACCCGGTCTCCTGCCTTTAGATCCATGGGTGACCGTTTGCCGTCTTCCATTATTTTCCCCGGTCCTACGGAGATCACCTGTCCTTCCATCGGCTTCTCTTTCGCCGTGTCCGGAATGATGATGCCACCCTTGACCGTTTCTTTCTCCTCAATCCGCTTCAGAAGTACTCGATCGTGCAAAGGCCTCGCTTTCATATCGTTAGATCCCCCTTTTCGTTAATGCTGCCTCATTCATCCGTACCATCCATCTTCTATCCGGGGCTCCTGTGCCGGAACTCGATAAACCTCGCTGGCTCCAGTGAGCGTGCTCTGGGTCGCTTTACCCTGCTTGCAAGGCCGACCGCTTCCAGGACACAGATGGCGTACCAGCCGATGTCCGTCTGCCACCAGCGTAGACCGAAGCGCGCCGAGCCGGCGTTGGCATGGCGGTTTCTGTGCCAGTTTTTACCCTATGCCCGCTGCTCCTTTGTGCGAATTCCCGCACTCGCCTGGCTCTGCCCCGCCCACCGCATCCTCAGCGGACAGCTGCCTGCTCGTTATCGAAAACCTGAAATACAGTCAAGAGCCTGGTGATTGCCAGAATCTCCTGGACCTTGGTGGTCAGATTCAGGAGTTTTAGCTGCCCTCCCTCTTTGGCAACTGTGGTAAAGGAGCTCACCAGTTCACCAACGCCCGAGCTGTCGATGTAATTTACCTCGGCCAAGTTGAGGACGATCTTCTTCACTCCGTTGTGCAGGAGATCTTTGATCGTGCTTCGAACGACCATGGTTCCCTGGCCGAGGATGATCTTGCCGTTGATATCCAAAATGTGAGCGTCCCCGACGGTGCGTGTATGAATGTTCATGTTTCTCTCCCTGACTCGATCGTGTTCCTCTTTGCCCAGAGCCTGTGGATCCCCGCTGAGGCGTACCTCATGCCAAGTGCATGACCAACAATACAAGCCACACTTTTTATACAATGTTTTATTATACAGCCTGGGGCATTGCGTGTCAGTCCCCTTTTGCTCACACACCTGATCAAATTTGCTCAGTCCAGGTCCAAGGGAATTGGTAGGGTCGTGGGACTCACTCGTTCTGCAATAAGGCTGTATTCGGGTTTGAAAACCTAACGAAGAGGAACCACCTCCCTGCGTGCTCCGGATGTCCTCTGCGTTAGGTTTTAAACCCTTCACGATTGCCCGGAAAAGCGGCAGTGAAAATCTCAACGCATAGCGCGCTGAGAGAATGCTGAGGTCGCAGAGGAAATCCGGAGAACGCAGAGAATGATGTTATCACCGAGGGTTCGACATCGATCCTAGTCGTGCAGGACTATGCTAAGGAGGCCACTATGGACCTTCAATCCACTGGTATCATAGTCAATAAAGCCGAGCTTCCGGAACTTATTCATGAAATGACTGACCCGCGCCCGGGTTGTGCCGACCATTTGCGCCAGCGATTCCTGATCTACTTTGGGAAGCACGATTTCGGTTCGGCTTTCCTTGCCAAAATGAGCAAGCAGCAGGAGAATCCGAGCCAGACGCTTTTCGCTTGGGTTGAATAGCTGGTCGACTAGATCCGCCTCGTATCGGATGTTGCGGGAAAGCAGATGCTTGACGAATAGTTCCGCGACATCGTGCTTTTTGTGAAGCATTCGCCCCATCAGCAATTTCTCGATCTTGTCAAGCGTGCAATCCGACAATGCGACAGCCGCTGCCATACGCAACGGTTGACCGGCGAGGCAGCCCTCGCCGAAGAACTCACCGGCGCCGAGAATGGCGACGATCGCCTCTTTGCCCTGTTGGGATATAACCGAGATCTTTACCTTGCCTTGCCGGATGTAGAACAAGGAATCCGCAGGTTGCCCTTGCTGATAGATGTTGTGGCCCATTCCGCATTCCAGAATGGTTTTCCCACGGAAGATACCGGTGAAAAGGGCTTCCCAATCGACCGACTGGCTCTTCTTAAGAGCCATAAGAACCGCCTTGATGGCCAATGGTGCGCCAAGCATTGTAAGCGATTAGCTCGGGGCGTTGCGTCCCGCACCACTGAGTTTCGCTCGATTCTTCAGAGGCACAATTATTTTAGCCCGAATAGAGCTGGCAACCAAACAGTATAAGTACGAGGGCCCTGCAGGTAGAGCGCCAGGAGCGCTGCCAACGAGTGCCGATATCCCGACGGCGCACCGAACTCGGGCGTGAGCTCGCGATAGATCTCGCCGGGATCGCGCTCTATCCGCGCCGTGATCTCCGCCGCAGACCTGCTAGCCCCCCAGTTCCTGCAGCGTGCGCAGGAAGGTGATGACGTCTTCGCGGGTTAGCATGCCGACCACCTGGCTGTCGGTCATCACGGGAAGCTGGTTCACCCCGTCGCGATCCATCTGCTGGAGGGCGGCCCACAATTCCCTGTCCGGGCTGATGCGCATCAACCTGTCCAGCGGGAGCATGGCTTGGCCGGCGCTCGTCGTCGCCCACTCGCCCCGCGGCACTTCCTTTATGCGGTGCAGCGTCATCAGGCCAATGGTGTCTGCTCCGCGATTGACAAGGAAGCAACGCTGCCCGCCGCCGAGGATGTGTTCGTCCACTAATTGTTGCAGCATCAGGTCCGCGGGAACGGCGGCACAGCGACTGCTCATGGCCTGCGAAACCTTATGGCCGGCCAGCATCCAGGTGAGCAGCGCAAAGACCAGGAACCAGGAATAATCCAAACCAATCGGAATTCCCATGATCCTGCCCAACGGAATAGTTTGCCGATTCATGAGTTTTGTCCTTTCGTGTTGGGGGAATTCACCAATTCCGTAGGTGGCGGCCAACTATGTCCTTGTTGGGCGAGCAGGCGTTCAGGCGTCTTCATCAGCAGGCCCATTGCGAAGAAATCAAAAAGGGCGGCGTGCCCTTACGCGGGCATGCCGGCTCACTCGACGGAAAGGCCGAAAGGCTCCGGGTGCTCGAGAAGCGCCTTGATCGATTGTGGCGCCATACCTCAGATCCTTTGCAACACCGCCTCGTTGAATTTGTCGAGATGCGGTTTGAAATCGGCGTACAGGATCATGACTCGCTCTTCGAATTCGTATCGCGCGTCCCCAGAAGAAGCAAAGAGAAGCCGGCCATGCCTGATGGCGTCGGAACAGACTTCCAGGCCGGCCACTTGCAGGAAGACGATATCAATGGCCGTGCCCGGGAAGGCATCGGTCAGGAGGTCGTACAGTTCGTTGTAGAAGGCGAACGAATCGGAACTAACTTTCCCGGGGTCTCGGAAGACGATCCCGAAATCGAGGTCGCTCAGGGAGTGCGCGTAGCCCTCGGCTACGGAGCCAAACAGGTACACGAGATCCACTCCCGCCGACTTGAGCCTGTCTCCTGTTTGATGCGCGATTTCCAGATTCTTCATTTGACTAGAACGTACACACAAGGACTCGAAAGGTCAAGAAGCACCGTCTGTGTCCGGCCGGCGGCGCAGGCGCGATGGATCTGAAAGTCACACGCCTTTTCCGTGCTGCCCAGTCTCGAGTAGCGGCAAGTTCTTCACGATGTTTACCGTCTCCAGGCTCACGGTGATGACCTGGCCGATGAGCCGGACGATGTATTCGGGATCGTCCAGGCGGTTCGGGTCGTTGGTGATGCCGCTGCGCTTGTCGGTGCTCACCTGGTACTGGTCGATCACCCATTCCAGGGCAGAGCGGTTGCCGAGGCGGTATTCGTGAGTTTCGGGCGGGATGCCGGCGCATCGTTTTTCTCTTATCCGAAAGGCAGAGCGCAAGACTCATCGTTCAGGAATCGCTCAACGGGGTCTGCCCTCTTTGAGCATGTAAGGGATTTGAGCGCCGACATCCACGTTCTCCAGACGCAATTGCGCGAATACACATTAGATTGGCAGATAATTACCTCGGGCAGTTAGATTCCATGTGGAATGCTATCCCGAGGGAATCTACCGGCCGCGAAACGCTCAGGCCACCGCACTATATCACCTGGTTAAGGACATAAACGCCAGCGCCAATTGTGCATTGGAGCAGGTCGAGTATCGGTGGCGGCTAAAACCCGGTCCATTTGGGGGTCGCCTCGTCCACGCATTCGTTTCAAGAAAGCGCCCAATGGACTAGTCGGCTTCGGGTGAGCCACCCCTGCTTGGCATGCATCGCCATGCGTCTCGCCGATGCCTTAACTCCGCCACCATTGTAGTTGAAGCGAATCGCCTGGGAGTGCTTCAGGCGGCGAGGGGCCTGCCTCGGCGATGGTCCTCAAACGCTCACTGTTGCCACGGACTGTTAGTCTCGCAATGCCTCTGTGAGCCGGCCGAGCTCACTCAGAACCCGGCTCTTGTCATCCTCGGAAAAATCCTGAGCGACGAACGTCCCCCTCCATAAAATCGAGTGCGATCTTCACCGTGGATTTGCCAGATGGGACAAACTGGATCAGGCGCAGATAGCCGCAGCTGTTCAGCTTTCCCTTCGCTTCAATCCTGAGGTCAAGGAACCACTTTCCCACTTTATCGATGCTCCATGCTTTACCATGGGGCAGAGCAAAGCCGCAGTCCCTTGAATAGCGCGCAAAAGGAACAAAGACGCGAAGTGCGTAGCCGCCGATCATGATCATCGCCGGCTTCTTAAAATCGGACGTCTCCTGGCGCACGCGCTCAACAAGCTCGCCAATCCGTTTTTCGCGAACCGTCATCAACTCCAGTTGTTTAGGCAAGTCCAATCACCCGCTGGGCAGCCTCTTCGACCTGCCGCCTGACGAATTCATCGGGGATGCGTGCGCGGCTCGCACCGTATTCAGAGTCCTCGCTTCGGCTGCGCATCATCCCCGTCCAGTATTTCAAGGCTTGGCCGACGCGGATGTTGCTTTGGGAAATCCGCTCCTAGTAGTGCCGGGAGATCCGCGCCCAGTCCACGTCGTTGTAATTTTGCACTACAGACGCAAAAGCATCTGCGAAAGCCCATGCCTTGATGCAATCGACAATGGTCTCTTCCAATTCCTCCACGCGCAAGCCCCGCATTTCCCGATATTGTGTCTTCTCGAAACATCTTGTCTCGACCTCAACGTTCCACCCTTCCCAGGTTTCTTGCAAGCTCGAAGAGGGCATGAATATCCTCGTCGATCAAGAAGCCCAGGACAGGATATCGCTCCGTATCGACTCCATCCTTCAAGAGTCGGTCCAGCTCTCGAAGGTTCCCCAAGGAGATTCCCGCACAAAAACTAGGCACATAATTCCCGTAGTTATCGAAGTGATTGTGAAGTGTTCTCAGTTTTTCGGCAGTCGTCCTATCATCGCTGCGCCAGTAACAATTCGTCTCCACGAAGGTCGAAGGGATCTTCAGCTCTTCGGCGATTTCCACCGCGCGGCAAAGGCCATCAAAATTGGCAAAGGGCTCTCCGCCGGTGAAGTGTAGCCCGTAGTTCAAGGCTGTCTTTTCCGGGCCATAGGGGGCCAGGGCGATCTTGCCGGCAAGCTGCGACAAGATGCTCTCCAAGTCCTTTTGGGACATCCAGTCCGCGTTCCAGTGGGGCGAACTGGCGTACATGCAGTGGCGACACTTGCAAGGGCACTTATAGGAAAGAATCAGACCGCTCCGAAGGGAATCAGCAAGATTTCGCTCGGCATCGCGCTCATGATCTCCAATGCGGAGCAGTCTCTCCAGATCTGTCAAGACGGGAGTCAACAGAGTGCCATTAAGTTTCTAATTTCAAGGACATTTTATGCTGGATGAGATAGGCAGAGGAAGCGGCAACAAGAGAACTGGCTCCAAGTGCTTTTACGCTGAATCCATGCGATACTCGACAGTGAACTCAAGGGATAACCTAATGGTTTCCGCCTTCCCCGGAAGGTTCATCGTGGAAACGAATGGCATCATCCTCGGCTATAGTCCTGACCTGCTCGACCCGCTCCTACCTCACGATCCTTACTTCCGCCTCACGATAAAGGGAGACTGCGCCGAGCGGTTCGAGGAAATCACGGGCGCCACCGGTGCCGCGTTCCGGTTTCAGGTAGAGGCTCTGAGTGAACTCCGCAAGAGGGGAGGAACCTGCAGGATTGCCGCCATGGTAGGTGCCGTCGACTCGCGCAGGCTTGAGCAGCTCTTCCCGGAAGAACAGATCGAGTGGGAAGAGTTCAGGAATTTCGGAAATGCAGAGAGAAATCTCGCGTACCGGAGCGTGAGGCTCGACAGGAATTGACACAAAAGCCCCGCACGCCCTCCGGGAGAATTCCGGATACTCGCCCGGCCAATTCATGCTACCCTCACCCTAGCAGCTCAGAAGCATTTGCCAATTATTCAAGATGCGACTTGTGGCCGGGTTACTGCGGGCTTGCATCTACGCTTGTATCAGGTTGGTGAGGCCGGCCTCCTTTGCCCAGGAGATGGCCTGCTGCCATTCCTCGCCAGTGATCCGGCGCGCGATCTCGGGATAGTCGAATGCCTTGTGCATGGGGCGGTATTGGGCCATGATGTTGACGCTAGTCCGGGGCGAAAGCTCCCGCGCCACCAAGCGTACGAACCGGTCGGTGCCAGCAATGTTGTTCGGCATGACCAGGTGGCGCACGATCAGTCCTCTCTGTGCGATGCCTTTTTCATCCATATGAAGCACACCCACTTGCCGGTGCATCTCTTTGATGACGGCCGCTGCCACTTCGGGATAGTCGAAGGCGCCGCTTGAGTACTTGGCGGCCAACGCTTCGTCCTGGTACTTGAAGTCCGGCAGGTAAATATCTACGATGCCATCCAGCTTCTTTACCACCTCGAGGTTGTCATAGCCTCCCGTGTTATAAACGAGCGGCAGGCGGAGTCCCCTGGCAATGGCAATGCGCAGCCCCTTGACGATATGAGGCGCAACATGGGTTGGTGTCACCAGGTTGATGTTGTGGCAGCCGCGCGTCTGCAGGTCCAGCATCATCCGAGCCAGGTCATCGTGGCTGATGAAGCTACCGTCGCCACGATGGTTGATCTGCCAGTTCTGACAGAAGCAGCACAGCAGGTTGCAGTTGGAAAAGAAAATGGTTCCAGAGCCGCCACGCCCCACGAGAGGCCTCTCCTCTCCAAAGTGCGGACCGGCAGAGTAAACCTTCAGCCTAGCCGTGGAGCTGCAGACGCCCGTTTCGCCTTTGAGACGGTTTGCCCTACAGGAGCGAGGGCAGCAATTGCAGCTTTTGAAGATCTCCCAAAGCTCCGACTCGACTGTCTTGAGCTTTCCCTGACGCTCCGTCTCCAGGTAGGCTGGTTCGTACTTTTGGACAGTTGTCGGCTCTGTCGATGAACCCGATTGACTGCGCGGGCGGCTGCATTGCATGGGAGTAAGAGCGAGGGCGCCTGCGGCCGCCAGCGACTGCATGAGGAAATCGCGTCGCGAAGATCTCATTGCCGGCCTCTGCAAAATGAGCGGTGTACAGCAAGTGTGCACCATCGCAGCACAGGGCGCAAGGGGACTGTTTGACGCTACCCGGGCGTAGGCCTCCCGTTCCTCCAGATAGAAAATCAGGCGTTATTGCGCCAGGTATTTCCTCGGAAACTTGGCCAGCACACAGTAGTTGGGATCCACCACCTTGCCGATACGTGCGGTGCCGAGCTGGGAAACCAGCTGGAAAGCCTCCCACTTATCGAATCGGTGCTCCTGGGTCAGCCACAGTACCAGCTCCACATGGGCGATGCGGAACGCATCGATGAGCGGCCGCACGCTCCCGGTCGTCACGATGTATTCGCTGCTTTCGATTCTGGGCGTAGGATTCTTGCGATCCCCTGCTTCGTTGGACTGGGCATGATGAGCAATGTTGCTGTCTTCGCCCAGGATGAAGGAATGAACTACTCCGAAAGCGACACCGGCGGTATGGCAGGGAGTGGGCTGGGTGTCCGGCTTTACGTCGGCAAGAATTGGGGCATCAAGCCTGAACTCAAGATTCAGCGCACATTCGGAGAAGGCGAAGACGTCACGCTGCTGCGCTTTGCAGCCGGCGTCTTCTATCAGTTCGGGAAATAGGTGGATTATTCGTCGGACGGAACGCCGCTCATCACCGCGTTCCTGTCACCACGCCCTTCATCGTGAACTCGTCGTCATGATCGAACGGTGTCCGGTTGTCGTGGACCAGAAGTCGATCCAGGCCTCGCGAATGCCGTTGGCGCGTTCGATGAGTTCGCGGCTCGGCGTGCGCCCGTGCAGCACGACGGCAACGACTCCCGTATTGAAGTTCTTCTGAGAATGCTCGTAGTCGGGCAGCCGGGGCCCGAGGCTCGCGATGACGTCGTCTATAGTCACCTTCACCCGATCACCCTTGTACAGCGGGTGCCCCTTGGCATCAGTTCCGGCCCGGGCGAGGTTTTTTAAGAAGAAGAAATCAGGCACTTCCGATGGGGCCGCCAGGCCCATGAGGTAGAGGTCGAGAGGCGACCATCCGGTAGCTGGTACATAGAAGTCGTCGTCAAGTTGGCTATAGGTACCATCGAAGTTGTCCTGCCAGACCCCGCCTCCCATCAACGACGCCTCGACGGTTCGCCGATACGGGAATACTGCCGGCGCCTGCAGGCCGCGCCCCCAGTGAGTGGGGCCGAGGGCGAGCGTCTCGTCGCCGATTTTCGCGGTAGCATCGGCCGTCCAGCGGTGCGCCAGCTCGTGCGCGACCTGCGACATCGCATAGTTGTATCCGGTCATTTTCCCGTCGGGCGATCGCTCCTGCCCCTGGTTAGAGACAATGGGGACCGGCTGGACGTACATCCATTGGAGCTGCCCGGCGCTGCCGTAGTTTTCCGGCCGCCCCGCGCGCTGCCCGGTCCCGGTCACATTGCCGCCCCTCGGGCCCGTGCTGGGAGTGCCCGCTTCCTGGTTGTCGATGCGGAAGTCGGAGTACCATACGAAGAAATCGAACCGATCCCCCAGGGCGCGGATCACTGTGGCAGCCATATCCACAGTCCTGGGCAGGCCCGCATGGTGGAACGCCTCGTAAACGATCGGGAACGGGCCGTCCCGCCGCGTAACGGCGGACAGATCTGCCGCGGGACTCTGCAGCCCGGACAGCGTCACGACGCGAGGCAGCACCTGGTCGACGGGCGCGGGTGGAGTTCCCGGACCCGTGACATCAGCGTAAAGGGCGAACTGGTCCACCCCCTTGAAGGCCGCAGGCAGAGCTCCCATCAGTGAGATGGTGTTCCCGCTTATCTTCACTCCCGGAGAGACGCCCGGCCCCGAAGCGACATACGTGGGTGTGCCGCCGCCACCGCCGCGCCCCTGCCCGGCCGAGCCCCGGATGGTCCAGACCACGTCAGCGTCGGCGCTATCCATGCCGGTGGCAAATGGCCTGTCTACATCGAAGTAGACCTGATACGTAATGCCCGCCAGCTGCGGGTCGCCTTCCGGAAGCACGGGTCCACGGGTCTCGAACGTGATCTTGAGGAAGAGACCGTCGACCACCGAAGCCTTCACGTTCCGGATATCGAGGTGCGCGGGGATTGAGGCATCCTCGGCGCCGGCGACGGTCGCGAGCGGACGCTCCGCGCCGGTCGTAACCAAGGGGTAGACGCCGATGATCGCATCCTGGGCCGCAACCTGATCATAGGACAGATCGACCGAGCCGTCGCGCCGGAGCACCGCCTGGAAGCGGTTGACCGTCGGTACCCAGGTGAAGTCGAAGATGCCGCCCACTGGCTCGGTCAGGTTCCAGGTGATGACCACCCGATCCGCGAGTTCCTTTGCATAGCGCGGCCCCGACAATCGCGGCTTCAGGAAGACACTGATAAACGGGCTCGTGTTGACGAGCCTGGGTCCGGCTACCCGGAGCTCCTCGAAACGCCCCACGGAGGGCCCCACCCCGCGGCCACCCCCACGGCCACCCGGGGCGGTACCACCGCCGCCCGGGTCCGTGCTGAAGCTGATGGTTCCAAATTGGCCCACCGAGAACGTATCCCAGCTCTTGCCGGAATACGGGAATTGGAAATTCCGGAGCGTCACCTGGGGGCTCGTGAGCTGGGGGCCGAACTCCGGGTCCCACTGCACGGGCATGTTCTCGACGCGGTACCCGGACTTCTCCGGCGTGAAGCGCAGCGTGCGCTGCCCGAGATCGAACAGATTGGCGGGCGCAATCACGCCTTCACCCAGCTCCAGGATGATCAGGTCCCCTTGGGTCGTGATGTTCCCGATCGGACGCCCCGGCGCCTGCTGCCCCTGGGCCAGGGCCGCCCTGGGTTGCAGGAACCCCGCAAAAGCGATCAGAAAGCCAATCGTCAGGAACAGCTGGCAACTTCTCTTCATGGCACCCTCCAAGGTTTCTATTTTTTACGGGATCTGGATTCCCTCAAAGCGAAACGGGCCGCTGTGATCGGCCCGCGACAAGGACCAACACGGCAGCCGCCAGTGTCGCCTGCGCAAAAATGGGGACAGCTCCCGTTTTCCCGGAATTCTTCGATCGTGCACCGGACTCTCGCACGGGGAAAACGGGAGCTGTCCCCATTTTTAATCAGGGCAATCGACATCGAGGAGGAGCCTCGGAAATAACCGGCGAAAGGGGGATGCCCTCTGGGGCACCCCCCTTGAGTCCGGTGCTGCGGGCTAGTTGCCGCCCGGACTGGCGGGCAGCGAGACCTTGTTCCAATCCGGCGGTTCGACGCCCAGCAGGTTGTGGACGAAGTAGTCCTGCAGGTAGTGCTGGGTGCTCAGCACGCCGACGCCGTGGTTCTGGCCGGGGATGTAGAGCATGTCGAAATGCTTGTTGGCCCTGACCAACGCGTTTACGACCTGCATTGTGGAAGACGGATCTACGTTGGTATCCATCTCGCCGACAATCAGCAGGACCTTGCCCGCCAACTTGGACGCATTATCCACGTTGGACGACGCGGCATACTGCGGCCCCAACGGCCAGCCCATCCACTGCTCGTTCCACCAGATCTTATCCATGCGGTTGTCGTGACAGCCGCTATTGGAGACTGAGACCCTGTAAAACTCCGGATGGAACAGCATGGCCCCCATGGCGTTTTGCCCGCCGGCCGAATTTCCGTAAATGCCGACGCGGGTGATGTCATACCAGGGGTATCTTGCCGCCACGGCCTTGTGCCACAGGATGCGATCCGGGAAGCCGGCGTCGCCCAGGTTCTTCCAGGCAACATCGTGGAACGCCTTCGAGCGGTTGCTCGTTCCCATGCCGTCGATCTGCACCACGATGAATCCCAGTTCCGCCAGCGCCTGCATGCTCGCGGCGCCGTTCCACGTTTTTGGCACGAATGACCCCTGCGGTCCCGCGTAGATATTCTCAATCACGGGGTACTTCTTTGCGGGATCGAAATTCGTCGGACGGACTATGATTCCCCAAATATCGGTCTTGCCGTCGCGGCCCTTCGCCACGGAAACTTCAGGTATCTTGAAGCCCGCAGCCAGCAGAGCCGTAGCATCGCCCTTTTCCAGGTCCATGATCACTTTCTGGTCTTCGGTGCCGCGCAGCTGCGCGACGGGCGGCAGATCGATCCGCTGCCAGGTATCGACGTAATACTTGCGATCTGGAGAGAAGCTCACCGTGTGGTTGCCGTCGGCATCGGTGAATTTGGTCAGGCCGGTGCCGTCAAAATTGATGCGGCAATACTGGGTGAAGTAGGGATCCTGTCCGGGATTCATCCCGCCTACATAGAACCAGATCTGGCGCTTTGGCTCATCCACGAGGTCGACACTACGCACCAGCCAGTCACCCTTGGTGATCTGGTTTTTCACCTTGCCGGTGACGCCGTCGTAGAGATACAGATGCTCCCAACCGTCGCGTTCCGAGGCCCAGATGATCTCCTTGCCATCGTTGAGATTGTATCGGTACCTCCTGCCAGCCGAGAGGCCCCCTCCCAAGGCGTTGTAGTAAATAAACGTCTTGCTTTCTTCCGAGATGAGCGCGCGCGCCTTGCCGGTTTGGGCATCCACTTCGATGACGCGATATACCTGGTGCCCGCGCTGGTTGTATTCGAAAGCAAAGGCGCGGCCGTCCTTCCACCAGACTGGAGTCGTGAGGTCGTACGCACTCGGGAGGAGCGCTCGATCGATCTCGATTTCCGTCTTGGTGGCCACATCGAAAAGGGCCGGGTAGGCGATATCCAGCGCGTCACCCGGCTTGCGGTAAAAATTTGTGGAGTGTTTCGGCTGAATCTGGTCCGCAGGCGACGATTCGATGTAGTGAACCTGGCGGTCATAACCCGGACGTGTATGGTACGCCACCAGCTTCTTGGAATCGGGTGACCAGGCGATGGAGCGGAAGGTGTAGTAATTGCCTTCCGAGCCGTCGAAGCTCAGCGGGGTAGCCGGCTCGTTGGATCCCGCCGGCCGCAGGAACACATTGAAGTTCTGAATGAGTGCATCCCATTTGCCGTCGAAAGAGCCGCACACCTGGGGTTCGGCAGCCGCCTGGCCGCCAGCTCCGCGGCCACCGCCACCAGCACCGGCACCACGGCCCTGGCCTTGCGCCGCCGTCTCGGTCTGGGGACGGGGAGCACACCCGGGTTGACCCCGGCCGAAACCTGCGCCTTGACCGCCGCCCTGTAACAGAGGAGGCGCGACGTACTCGAGGCCGTCCACCGGGTCGCCACCCACCAGCGCGGGGGCAGCGAGCAAGTCGTCGTCCGCGATGAGAGATTCATCTCCGGGCGCACCGCCGCGGCCGCCGCGGCCTGCCGCCGCGGGTTGCTGAATGGCGGCACCCTTGGTGCACTTGTAATCGGCCAAAGTGCACTTGTACATGAAGCCGGCGGCACCGAACTCGATCGATTGCTCGTTATCGGTGAAGGTCAGCGCGCCGGGCGCAGGGCCGCCACCGCGCCCGCCCCCACCGCCACCGCCGCGGCCGCCAGCCTGCGGCGCAAACGGCAGATTCAGCGCCGTGTATTTGCCGCCCGACGCCGCATTGATAGCCACCGCAAGCTTCTCATGGTCGAAGGCCGGCTTCTTGGTTGCCGTGGTTGCGTCCACCAGAATAAACTCATAACCGCCCTTCACTGACTTGTAGTACCAGAAGTGATCGGAATTGCCGATCCAGTTTGGACTTCCAGGGTCGTTGACCACCAGCCCCCGGGCCTTCGCCTGAAGCCCCTGAGCGCGTTGATAATCGGCCAGAGTTCCCTGCGCCAGCACTGGACCCGATGCCAGGGCGATTGTGAACAGAGCCGCGGCCGCAAAAGAGCTCGCGGGCTTTATTCGAATCTCGAACCTCATGCTTCCTCCTTCTTTTCCCAAAGGATTGATCGATGGCGGGGCTTTGCTTACTGAACGTTCGAGCACCGTCCTCGGTGATATACTCCGGAATTCTCATTTTGGCTTCCGAGTGGCGTCCAGTATACACCCTGGCTGACTCCTATCAACCCTTCCGATGCAGGTTCCCACGGCCACGACAAAGTCGCTGCGAAATTAGTGACGGGCACGACTGGCACTAAGTTAAGCGTATGATTGTCTGTCGCCCCGCCAGGGCTCCTCGCGTCTCATCGTGTGACCGGGGGCTGCGCTTCGCTTGCCCCCGGCTATTCTCTGGCCGCCCCTTCGGGGCAAGAGCTCCATTGAAAGCTAAGCGTTGCCTATAGAAAAACTCGCGCCGCAGGCGCGCAAGAGAGTAGCCCCGGGCAAGCGAAGCGCAGCCCGGGGTTTATCAAAATGCAATCGCAAGCCCTGGAAGGGCGGCAGATGGATTCGGCCTTAGCTTAGTGCTATCGCGACGGGCGCCTTTTTTCAGAAAGAAGCTGCCCATCGCCAATTTCGCTATTTCAGCTGGATCTCGAAGCTCGACTGCCTTTCTACACGCGCACAGAAGTTGACATAGGAACTTTCCTCGATGCGCGTCTCGCAGAACTCCAATGGGCGCCTGTTGTCCGTCACAGAACGCGCCCGGGCACCGGGCGGCAGCAGGACCTGGCAGCGCAGCTCGGCGCCTTCGGTGATTACCTCAAGGCGCACGCAATCCGAGGCCAGTCGAAACCGGTACCAAACGCCACGTCCGGAAGACTCATAGCCGACCGCAACCACGGCCTCGTCCACGCCTGCGGCAACCCACCTCGGAGACAGGTCCACCTGATCATATCCCCGCCCGGTATCCACGACACCTGCCAGACCTTCGAGAAGCGCCCAGAGCATGGCGCTGGAGCCCCACCCGTCGGTGGGCGACGCCTCGGGACTCGTGCTCGTCTCGACACTCGCGGGCTTCCCGTCTGGGAAGTACCACAGGTAGGTGGCGCCCTTCTCGGAGATCATCCGGTAGTATCGCCGCAGGATGTCGACGCCGTAGGCCTCAAATCCATGTTCGAAGGACGCGCGGGCAAGCTCGCCCCCCACGAGCGGCATGATGCCGCCGTTGCAGTAGGCCCCGCCGACCAGTCGCTCATCGCCAAACACGCCGTCTGGAAAAGGGGGATCGATCGAGAACCACTCGGCAAAGGCCTTGCCGGTTGCGCCGCGACTCTGATACTCGCGGATGATCGACGCAGCCTGCCAATGGTCGGCCACGCCGCGGTTGATGTCCATCGGATTGCTGAGGCTCAGTTGCTCGGCCTCATTCACGCCGCCGATCGTCACCGGCGTGAGTTTGACAAAGTGAGTATAGAACCTGCCGTTCCAGCAAACTTGATTCATGCGCGCGCGCAGTGCCGCGGCCTGCGCGTCCCACCACGCCGCCTTCCTTTCATCGCCGAAACGGCGATGAAACGAGGCCATGATCCGGAACGCTTGATAGTAGCCGCTGTTGTCGCCGTGCATGACGCCCCAGAAGGTGTCGTCATTGATCTGGAACTGCAGCCACTCATGGCAGCCGGCCGTATATGCGAAGTCCCAAGTGTCGATGGTGTACGCGCGCTTGACGAGACCAAGCTGCATGTCCCAGTACCACGGATGGGACATGATGTAGGCGAGCGCCCGCTCCATGTGGGGGACCAGCCCTCGGATCCACTCGTCGTCGCCGGTTGCCTGCCATGCCAGCCACGCCGCTTTGACAAAGCGGTACTCGACGTCCGCTTCGACCGGCACCCTGACATACTTCGTCCAATTTTCGCGCTCGCTCGGCGGCTTCTCCGGAAAGGTGGTGAAGTAGTCGAAGATGCGGCCGCTGGCCGCCTGTGTGTCGGCAAAGTGCTCGACTGCGCTCGTCAGGTCCAGCTCGAAGTGCCGGAACGCCCGCATCATGTCGCTGTGGTCGCGAATCCAGACCGAGCGGGCATCGGGCGTGCGATAGCCCCGGATCCGCTGCCCGTCGATGGTCAAATCAAGCACGTCGTGCGCGAGGAACGAGCGGACCAGAGCTACCAGCTCATCAAACTCGCGCTGCCCGGTTCGTATGAACGTCTCACTTGGAGCTGCCATCGATCTTCACCGTGTCGCGCCAGTAGCGCACTTTGCCGACGCCTGCGGCTTCGGCGGACCCGTCAAATGCAAGGCCGAAGAACGATTGCCCGCCTTGAAAAATGACCTGCCCTTTTCGTTCCGCCCGCGTCATGTTGACGATTGTGTACGTGAGCGCGCGCCCGTCCTCCGTGGTAAAGATAAAGTCGCCGTCCGTTTCGAGGGCGCCGTAGCCGATGCGACCCTGTTCGTACAGATAGCGCGGCCGCCGGTAGTCGCGCGCCATGTCCATGCGCAGGTTGTTCTTCAGGCCGACCGTGGTGATCCGGCCGCCGGACTCGATCGTGACCGCAACCCCCGCGCGCACGGGATTCGTCTCGAGCAGGTGAATGCGGCTAACGATTTCTGCCGGTGACTGGCCCATGGCGTGAGGCACGAGCACAGTCACGAGGGCTTCGCTCTCTCCCAACTCGAAGTGCTGAGCCGTTGTTTGGTAAATCGTCAGCTCGTCCTGGAAGTGCCGTTTGATGGGCTCGACGCTTTCCAGGCGAGCGTGCGTTTTCGGAAAGAGCACGAGGAGATGTTGGTCCGTTGGAAGCTTCATGTTGCCGATGGCGTCATAGACGGTGTCGTACCAATGCTCGCCGCGACTGGCGATCTGGCGCGTGTGCCAGAGATTGGCCAGAGTAAAATACTCCTCGGCCCGCGCCTTGAACACGTCGAAGACGACGAACAGTCCGGGATCCTTGACGTACACCACCGCGCGATCCCAGTCGTAGCCCCAGCCGTCGTCGATCAGGCGCGTGCGGCTGTAATCGAACTCGGGCAAGGAGAGAAAATCCACTTTCCGAGTGCGCACGGGCCGGTACGAACCGGCATCGCGCAGGAATTCCAGCACCGGCTGGCCTGGGACCGCCTCCGTCACGCTGTAGCGCGCCTCACCGGCCTTCTGGCCCATCCAGATTTTCTCCGGGCGCACGCACAGCCGGTTGTGGAAGTAATCCTGACGGTAAGCTCCATAGGGCCCACTGGGCATGTAATCGCGGTATCCGCCATCGTGCAGGAGGACCGATCCGCCCGACATCAGCAACACGATGCTGTTTTCGTCGGCGTGGCCGTGGGTCATCTTCTCTTCCTCGACGGGAATGCTGTCGCGGAGGTAATCGCGGAAGTACTGGCCGCTGTCCCCCTCGTCGCGATAGTTGAGCAGCAGGTACGTGGAGTCTGTTTTCCAGCCGTTGCGGAACACGATCTTCTTGCCCTGCAAATCCTCCATGACTTCTTCGCTCAACTGGCGCGGCGGTCCGCCTGCCGCCTGATCCACCCCCCAACGGTAAGCATCCAGCAACATGACGCCCAGGCCGGTGCTGGTAGGATTCTTGAAATCGACGAAGCGATCCGCAATGACCGTCGCGGCCCATTTGAGCTGCGGGTTGCGCAACCGCGCCGCAGCCGCTTCGAAAAAGACCAGAAAGTTCTGCCAGTTTTGCGTCCAGGCTGCATCGCCGAAATCCGGAACAAAGCCGCCGGGACACATGAGGTGGAGGAAGTACTGCGCGTAATAGAATACCTCCGGTGTCTGAAACAGCTCCTCCGTCTGGCCAAGCGCGTCGGCGTATCCCACCAGCGAGTATAGCCAGACACCGTGATAGATCGTGGCATCCTCGATCTCCCAGTGGCCCCAATTGTCATCGCCGAGCGCGCGGCGCTGGGTTTCCCACGGGGCGGCGCGCGCATGTTTCGGCAGAGCCTTCACGGCCCAGGCGAGCGATTCGGCCCGGAGCATGGCGCGATTCATCGTGCCCCACTCCGACGTTTGCATCAGGTAGTCCATGCTGTGCGCGATCAGTTGTTCCACCTGCGCGACTTCCGCTTGGGAGAGTTGGTTCAGGCGATGCAAGATGTCGAAGGCCCGCACGTAGCGCATCACGACGAAAAAGTCGGGCAGGGCGGGAACACCATTCGTGTAGTCGGGACGCTTCTTTGCGGCCCAGTCGGGAAACTGCGAACGGAAGTCGCCATACTCCAGGAGCACCTTGCGAGCACGCTCGGCGTATTGAGGCGTTCCCTCCTTTTCGAACAGGTACGCGTAGATGAGTGCCATCTCGATCAAGTCGCCCGGCGCACGGTACCCAAAGGGGCTGTTCGGATCGAAAGCGGCGCGCCAGCGGGCAACGATATCGTCGTGGTGGTCCCACACGTAATCAGCAGCGGACCGGGCGTATTGGAGATAGCGATCGCGCAGCCCGGCTGCGCCGGCCGGCGCCGCGCCCTGCGTTTTCTCTGCCGCGCTCGCCGCCCGCTGCCCCTGCGCTTGTGTCTCGGACGATCCCGGTTCGTGCCGGAGAGCCGCGATCATGGCTCCTCCTGCGATAAGGAACCCAACAAGCAGCACAACTACCCTCGATGATTGCCTTGGCATCACTGTCATAAGCTCCTCACTTGTGTTTGATTTTTAGATAGAGGGTTGACATCAGCACCGCCAGGCCGACGCCGTTGGCCAGGATGATCGGCAACGAGAGAATGCCGAATCCGTAGATCAGCCACAGGAACGCGCCGCACGTGCTCATAATCAGCGTCATCCGCGACAGGTCGCGCGTGGAGCGGGATCTCCAGGCTTTGTAAAGCTGGGGCACACCGGCACACGTACCCAAGGCGCCAGCAACAAGGCCAATGACTACTTTCCAATCGATTCGGAAGAGACTATTCATGGCTGCATCGCATCGTAAGGATTATTGGGTACGCGCCACATGAACCCCGGA
>Ga0315280_10000774_pt1 | contig 58195 bp, 60 predicted proteins | sample YL17G06_40_MG_FD_203697 | JGI IMG/M metagenome (GOLD analysis project Ga0315280, IMG submission 203697) | Sediment microbial communities from Yellowstone Lake, YNP, Wyoming, USA - YL17G06_40 | ecosystem: Environmental > Aquatic > Freshwater > Lake > Sediment | place: USA: Wyoming | collected... | reverse complement strand
AGAAAGTACACAAGCCGCTTGGACTATACGACTTTGCTCCAGTTTCAGATGGCGCCGCAGTCATAATTCTGGCAAGCCCTGACATCGCCAAAAAACGCTCCGACACAACTATCTGCATAGCGGGTTCAGCGTCTGCAACTGACTATGTGACGTTTCCCGCACGTGAAGAAAGAACAAGTTTCATCGCAAGCTCAATCGCCATGAAAAACGCCCTTAAAATGGCTGACGTGAGGGCAAGTGACATTCAAATCGCCGAACTCTACGACCAATCAACTCTCCTCGAGATGATTTCTCTGGAGGATTTAGGCTTTTCAACTAAGGGCAAGGCTTGGCAAGACATCGGCGAAAGCTGCAGAGATTTTCAAGGGTTTTACCGAGTTAACGGAAGAGAACTATTCGTCAACACAAACGGTGGACTCAAAGCCGACGGAAACCCGTTGGGCGCAACTGGCGGAGCCCAAATCTTTGAAATAGTCACACAACTCAAAGGCGAGGCAGGAGACAGACAGGTAAAAACAGACCGCGACCTACAGTTCAGTTGTGTTTTAGAACTCGAAGGCTTCGGAACCAAAGCCTACGTGCATATACTGCGGAGAGGCGACTAAAATGAGCAGCGAACCCATAGAAAGAAGAGTGTCCTACATTGGAGACCGCCTCAAAGGCAGCAGATGCGGCATCTGCAGCAAAGAATACTTCCGCCCCCGTGACTACTGCGGAACCTGCGGAAGAAAAAGCTTCGGCAAAATGGAGGACATAGACTTCTTCTACGAAAAAGGCGAACTCGAAGTCTGCACATTAGTTAAGGAGCCAACTAACAAATTTACAAAACTGGGAACCTACGTTTACGGCATAGTTTCGTTCCACAACGGAAAGGTGCGAGTGCCAGGCAGATTAACCGATCATCTTCTAGGTGATCATGAAATTGATGTTTCTAGTTTTGAGGGAAGAGAAGTTGTTCCACGATTCAGAAGACGCTATGCAGTGGAGCAGAGTGACATAATTCCCACGATTTCATTAACCTTCACACTTGCCGACGAATACTATCCACATCAAGAACATCAAATCGTTCAACCAAAAAAAGAGTATGAAACACCGGGAATAGTCGGCTACGGAGTCTACACCCCTAAATTCAGAATCAAAGAAGGAACAATAGAAAGGTCTGTACCTTTTATTGATGAAGACTCTATCACCGCCGCTGTAGAAGCTGGAAAAATGGCACTGATCCATTCTGGCGTTGACCCCTTGTTAGTTGCCAAAGTTTACGTGGGCTCGGAATCTAATCCCTACGCCGTCAAACCCATAGCCTCAAAGGTTGCTCAAGTCTTGAAACTAGGCGAAGAAGACAAAGCAGAGGGCGTTCAGACAGTTGACGCCGTTGACACAGAATTCGCGTGCAAAGCAGCCACATGCATGTTCAAGGATGCTGCCGCACTTGTTTATTATCCAAGTGTTCGCAACCATTATACGATGGTAATTGGCACCGACAATTCTCAAGCCGCGCCAAGAGATGAACTTGGAGGCGAACTCGATTTCTTCGTGGGTTATGGCGCTTCCGCCTTCATATTTGGCATGAGCGACGTTATTGCTGAAATCGAAGGCTGGTGCTCCTGCACGTCTGACACGCCGGATTTTTGGAGAAGGGATCAGGAGCCTCATCCGAGGCATGGAGGAAGGTTCACAGGTGAGCCTGCGTACTTTAAACACATTTCAAAGGCTGCGAGAAAACTTATGGATCAGCTTAGGCTTCAACCAAGCGACGTGAGTTATTTTGTTTCGCATCAACCCAACTTGAATTTTCCAATTAAGGTGGCGAAAGAGCTGGGCTTCAAAGAAGACCAGTTTATGCCAGGTCTGCAGGTGGCAAAGTTTGGCAACACTTATTCTGGTTCGTCGCCTATAGGTTTGGCAGCTGTCTTAGACATAGCTAAGCCTAATGACAGAATATTAATAGTGAGTTACGGGTCAGGTGCAGGAAGTGACGCTTACTCGTTTATTGTCACTGATCAAATAGTTGAAAAGAGGAGTCGACAGAAATTCAATATTCATCATCAGGCTCAAGACAAAAATATTGAGTATATTGATTATGAAACCTATAGAAGACTTAAACTGGGAATGTGATCAAGCTGAAAAAAACAAATGATGATAAAGAAAAAGAAGGCGAAAAAAAGGAAGAGAAACAGAAAGAGGAAGCGGAAGCTGAAGGCGGGGAAATTGAGCACTATCCACTGAAGTCACTAATCTATCCGTTTGAGGTCATAGTGTCTCCATTTAAGGCGTTCAAAGAGATCGCTCAAAACCCCGGCGTTAAAGGCTTTTTATTAATCATAGTACTGTTTATTGCAACGTCTATTGGTGTAGAATATGTATATGGATCCAAAATATTCGTAGGTGTTTCAGGTGGACAACCAGTCTTACCTAAACTAGACACTTATCTTGATGCTTATGTTTATGTAACGTCATTCGGCAACTACACTTTCAAATCAAATGCGCCATATACTATGAACTATACCTTCATAAATGAAACGCCATTAACACAATACACTATTTTTTGGGTTAACACGACAGAAACGCTTACTCCAGCGAATCCTCTTGTAATAATAGCCAACGATACATTCTACCAAACAACTGTAGACTTGAATCAAACCGCAAGGAAAGTTGGAAATTTAAGTTTGACAGCTAAATTTTCTCAGTATGAAAGACCCAAATTTTCAGTAATTCTGAACAAAACAGCCGAATGGAATTTGAGTGATTTCACAATCAACTGGTTCATTCGTCCTCCATCTCCATACACTTATTTGGCTAACCTCACAACAACATTAGATTTGACATCTGAAGCAACTCTTTCACTTCTACAAACAAATGTAACAACAGCTGAATTGGGAAACACAAACTCTATAAACGACTGGAAGTTTTCGATTTTGAGCGACTGGTCGGATTATGGCAACGCCACTATTTATGGCGGAAACACTACGCTCTTTACGTATTCTGGTACATGGTTGGATGTCGTCTTCGGTGCAAACGACCCTAAAATTGACTTCACGACAGTCAACCTTACTTATTCCGCTCTCGTCAACACATCCTTCTTTGGTGACCAGCTTCTTTTTTATGAGATGTTTGATGTCTTATCCTTTTTCTTCAGTTGGCTGGTATATGCTGTTGCTTTGTTTTTAATTGCCAATGTGTTCGGCGAGCAAAGAAAAGAGGAAAAAAGCGAGAAAGAAAGCACGAAAGAAAGCGAAGAAGAAAGCGAGAAAAGAAGCAAGAGAAGGAGACCTTGGCTACCATTTTTCATACTTGTAGGTTACGTTTTCTCAGTTTTTATAGTACGTTCAGCAGTGAGCGCAGTGTTGATTTCAACTCTTCCAAAAATAAATTTTCAACTAGCTACACAAAGTGAAGTAACTCTTAGTGACAGGATAAATGCGATATGGAGTCCTACACTGGCAAATAAAGTTGGAACATATTTCAATTTTTTTGTTGAGGCTTGGTTCACGATGCTTGGTGCCATTGCTGTGCATGCTTCTCGTAAAATGCCATGGGCGAAGGCTATTATGATTTCAATCATAGCTTACTTTATATATTTCACCGTGAGAATGTTCATAGGTTTCTGATAAAACAAAACTCTTTAATCGACAAGTCAGAGACCTTAAGTATTTTTTTCTTTAACTAAGGGCTTTTTATTGTGAGTCTTGTCGCCAGATTTGCAGATTATGCATGTTTTCACGTTTATTGTGAGGTCTGAGCGTTTGCATAGGTTACACATTATTCCTGCTTTTCTAACGGTTTTGCAGACTTCGCAGAATTTGATGATTAAGTCTTGTCGTGTGATTTTTCCGTTGGCGAGTTGATTGGCTATTTTTTCCATCATAGATTGAATTTCTTCTGTTTGGTCGATTTTTAGGGTTGCGCCTCTAACCTTGCTCGTGTATTTGCTGACTGCTGTTTGGGTTATGCCTAAGAGTTCTGCAACGTCGGTTTGTTTCATGTGGTATGACTGTGTTAATTCTGTGGCGATAAAAGCTCGAATGGATGGGGCAACTGATTTGACTGCGACTTCGCAGGGCATGAGCATGTGGGTCACTTAGAAACAATGTATTGTATAGAAACCTATTTAAGCATGACGAATGTCATATAATATATGACGTGTGTCGTAGGCGAGAGACCAATGACAGCCCCGTCTTCGACTTTTATTTTGCATTGCTCCTTTTCTCTCTCCTCGGGGCGGCGAGATGTCTCGCCTTGATATACGCTTGAAATCAACATAAGGACGAATAACTTTATGTTAGCTGAAATGGGTTCAAATCAGTCGTTAAGCAAGATACGTGAGGTTGAGAGCTTAACTGACGCCTTTCAAAAGGCTGAGGGTTATTGTAAAGATTGTAAAGCTTCTTCTCCAATGGTCTGTGTTGAACGCTGCGACATCTGGCGTGTGAAGCATGAAATCTTAGAGATAAGAAGAGTTGTAGGCGAAAGCAACCATGTGCGACAACTTTTGAACGTTTTGAAGAACAAAAGGCGTTGGAAAACATTAAATGCGCTCTGTGAACGCTCCTACAGCCTGAAAGAGCTGCAACGAAACCTACGAGAAAATGGTTTTCACCACAGTCGTCAAACCATAGTTGAAGCGTATCTCAAACCCATGATTAAGGTGGGACTCATCAGAGAAGACAGCGTCAAGTTTAAGGTCACGTTTTATGGAAGAAAAATCCACGACACATTAACTGGACACAATTCTCTCAGTTTGCTACCTGTTCACTCATGCTGTTACGAGGAAGCTGTTTTAAAAGAGTTGATTAAGCCCAAAACCTTTAACGAATTGGCAGCCAATGTACCTCAAAAAAGCCTTTCAAGAATTTTGATGAGGCTTAGAGCCAGAGGACTATTAATCAAAAGTCCCCGCACAGACTACGTTTTCTATCACAAAGTAAACAATAAGCCCAGAATGAAGTTGTCGCCAACTGAAGAAAGAGTTTTCAACGCCATTCCGCAGGCTGGAGTCCCTGTTCGTCAACTCTCCATATTAGTGGGCATAAACCTTCGCAGAACCTACAAGTATTTGCGCAAATTGAGGGCGAAGAAACTTGTCTTTGCGCTTAGGATGCATAGAACATACGAACTAACGGTTCAAGGACAAGAAATAGTAAAAATACTGGATGAAATAGAAAAGTTAGCGTTGTCTTCTTTGAATGCGCCTGTTTCCATTGTTCATCCGCTTCCTTAGTGTGGTTTATCATTAGGATTTTTTTGAACGAACACAGGTTCACCTTATTTTTGAGGTTCAATGTTTAAGTAAGTGTTTTATTTTTTTAGTTAGTTACCTAACTAATCAGAAGGTGTCTTCTTATGCCAGCTATTCTTGAGGTTAAAGACGTGGAGAAAAACTACAGTTTAGGTAAGGTTTTAGTTTCAGCTCTTCGTGGAATAACGCTTCAAATTGAACATGGCGAGTTTGTTGCCATTTTCGGTCCTTCTGGCAGTGGAAAATCAACTCTTCTCCATGTTTTAGGCGGTTTAGACAGACCTGACAAAGGCAGTGTCTACATTGATGGTATAAATCTTTCAACCCTAAACGATGCAAAACTGGCTGAAGTTCGCCTTCACAAGATTGGATTTGTCTTTCAATTCTTCAATTTACTTCCTAGATTAACAGCGTTGAGAAACGTTGAGTTGCCGCTCACTTTAGCTGATTTATCGGAGAAAGAATCCATTCAAAAAGCCACAGACATGCTAGAATTAGTTGGACTCAAAGACCGCTTGAACCATAGACCAACTGAACTCAGCGGCGGAGAACAACAACGTGTAGCCATAGCTAGAGCGTTAATTAACGACCCAAAAATTGTTTTAGCAGACGAACCGACTGGCAACTTAGACACAACAACAGGCTGGGAAATTGTTCGTTTAATGAAACGCCTCAACCAAGAAAAAGGACAAACCTTTGTGGTTGTCACTCATGACCAAGGTGTAGCAGAAACCGCCCATCGCATGATTCACCTCAAAGACGGCGTGATTCAAGGTGTAAAAAAAGGCAGTGGGAGCGTGAACCTATGAGACGAAAACAAATCTTAGCCATGGCATGGGCAAACATGAAACAGCGAAGACTAAGAACTTCACTTACAACGTTAGGCGTAATCATCGGCATAACAGCCGTAATAGCCTTATCCTCATTAGGCGAAGGATTTCGAGTTACAGTGACGCAGCGAATGGAACAAGGCTTTGAGCTGAATTCTTTAACAGTTATACCTGGCAGCCTTTTCGCTGGGCTGTCAAGACAACGCTTCACAGACTACAATGTGGGAAATATCTCACAAATCCCTGGAGTTGAAATAGCCACAGGAGTCATGCAGATAGGCAATGTGACCCTTCGTAAAGGAAACGAGGAAGTCCAAGCCTTCGTAGCTACAGCTGTCAACTTCACCGAGTTTGTCCAAATCTTTCCAGACAGATTTGTATTCGCGAGCGTTAATGGGTCGCCTGACCAATGGAAAAATAACAGCATTGTCATTGGCTACAAAGTTAATCATCCAAACGAAACTGAAACCCCTTTTGCCGGTGCAGGCGACAATATTTCAATGACTTTCATGAAATCTCCATATTTTTATGAAACTCAAAACTTCACTGTTGTTGGAACGTTGCAGAAAAGGGGCACTCCTGGACTGACAAACTTTGATTATTGGGTTTTCATACCTTTAGACACGGCTAGAGAAATTTTTGGACCTCCTTACGAGTCGGATTTGATTTTTGTCAAGATTTCAAACCCAAATGATTCTGATGCAATTACAAAAGATATTGAAGCGTTGTTTCCACCGTTTCAAATAAGCATTCTTGCACCCATAACTTTCCTTAATCAAGTTGATTACATATTAAATCTGGTTCAGCTTTTCCTCACATCTATAGCTTCCATTTCGCTTTTAGTTGCAGGAATAGGCATAATGAACATAACCACCGTTTCGGTTATGGAGAGAACACGTGAAATAGGCATAATGAAAGCCATAGGAGCCAAAAACACAACAATACTAACTATATTCCTAACTGAAACCGCTTTGATAGGAATACTCGGCGGTTTAATAGGCGTGCCCACAGGATACGGGCTCTCTTACCTCTTAAGCATCATCATATCACGTTTCACCTTGGGACAACAACAAGGCGCAGTGTTTCAAAATCCAGAAGGTCAACAAAACATAGGGATTACACCAGTATTTTCACCCACTTGGGCGGTTGGCGCAATACTCTTCGGAATCATAATATGCGTCCTCTTTGGTTTATACCCAGCGCGCAAAGCAGCGAAACTTGACCCGGTTAAGGCACTGCGATACGAATAACAACAATAAAACTTAAAGAAAATTTACAAACAGGTACTTTTCAGCTCTACAGTGTCAAACAGTTATTTTTGGCGGCGGTCTTATGGGTTTGCCAAGTTTCCTACGCAAAGCCACACGGTAGAGTCGCCTCAACGATTTTATAAGTTGTTCAACACTTGGCGCCTTAGAATAAATGAGCGGGATGCGGTCGTACTCCGACAATTTCATAGCCAATTCGTCTGGTGGACTGCTGTGAAAAACCACAATGCGGGGTTTGAGCGGACTTATTCTCACAGCTAGCATGGGCGACCTTCCCTCACGCACGTTAGTGAATATAAGTGCCCGTTCGGTTGTGCTTCCAAAGATGGGGAAGAATTCCCATCCTGAGAGGGTTTCAATGGCTTTTGTGGCGTCTACAACTGTGTAGCCAGAGACTTCCCTTTTCGCTTCATCTGGACACGTTAGAATTTCGCCTGTTATAGCCTTGCAGAAGTGTTCCACTGGAACGGGAATGGGAAACTCTCTGAGGTCAAGTATAGCTGTTGTCGGCGAACTGGTCAAGCGGGCTAGTTCTCGAATGTAACGGCTGCCACGTTCCTCATCTATCACAAGCAGTGCCCAAACAAACCTGCGAACAAAACGTGTGCCAGGGCTCTTGCGTCTTCCACTTTCATAGTCACTTATAACCGAAGGCGAAGATAGAATCATCTTTTCTGAGAGACGTGTCTGCGAAACCGCGAAGAGTTCTCGCCACTTGCGCATGGTTGCCCCAGGCCTATTAGAGAGAATAATTTCACCTGCGATTCGTCTGGCAAGAACTTCACGCACGCTGGGAGACACAGACAAAGCGATATGACCCCTAGAGAAGCCCAAAACCACTATAGAAGGTTATATATAAATACAATCCCATGCCTTTCACTGTCGTCTAAAGCTTAAATAATTTGAGTCGTCTTGAAGGAGAAAGAGAGGAGGGGCTGTTCAAAATGAGATGGTTCATCGGTTCGTCTCCTGAAGAAACCTTTCGTTCATTGATGATTTATTTTAATGGAAAACATGTAAAAATTACAGCTCGTAACAGACCTTCATATATTAAAGCTGAAATTGGCTCAGGGTTTTCCTTTGCCGATGAAGGAAACGCAAAAGGGGAAGTAGAAGCCAAGATAACCAAGGGAAACGGTGGAAGCTATGTTTATCTGAATTTTGACTTTACCAAAGAATATGCCTTAGTTTTTGCAGCAGCCGTTTTAGGAGCATTTTCTTTCTGCATAATTGGCTCATTCCTATTTTTTGCATCGAGTTTGCTAAGATCACTCGAGCCAGGGTTAATTGCAAGTAGTATTCTGATTGGTTTGTTGGTTGAAGTAATGGCGTTTCCTCTAATTATCAAATTAGAAGGCTACGCTGCCTCTCGCACTAAGAAAAGATTCATGGAAGAATTCAATATGCTGATGCAGCTATTATCCGCATAGTAACAGATATTAAAACTACTCCTCATAGACTTGCAAGAGCAGGAGAACACTCCGTGGAATCATTTTTAACATGGGATGGAGAAGCTGCAAATCGGTTTCCAACATTACTTGTCTGCGTGGGCGTAATCCGAGGCGTAAAAGTTGAACGCAGCAACCAGCAGATTGAAACTCTGAAAAACGCAGGTGAAAGCGTAGAGACCATAAGTGTTTATAAATCTTCAGGAATTCAGTATTGAAGGTGCAAAATTTGTCGTTTAAACAAAAAATGGAAAGTTCCGCAAAAAAGGCTAAGTCAAACATAATTCTAGCATTAGACCTTCCAGCAGACAAGCCTAGTTGCCTTCTGTCCAGAAGCATCAAAATCTTGGAGTCTGTACACCCATATCTCTGCGCGTTGAAGTTGAATCGGCAGGCGGTTTTGCCTCTAGGCCTATTCGATGGTGTGCAAAAAATTGTTAAGAGTGCACATGATTTAGGTCTGCCAACGATCATGGACGCTAAGATAAACGACATTGGAAACACTAACCGCGCTATTGCTGAATACTATTTTAAAGCTGGCTTCGACGCTGTCATTGCAAGTCCATTTGTGGGCTGGGAAGAGGGGCTTCAACCAGTCTTTGAAGTTGCTCACCAAATGACACGCGGAGTCATCATATTAGTCTATATGAGTCATAAAGGCGCATCTGAGGGCTATGGTCAAACTGTGCGAGACCCCAAAACTGGAGAGCTGCGTTCTCAATACATGGTGTTTGCTGAAAAAGCGTTAAAATGGGAGGCTGACGGTGCCGTTGTGGGCGCCACTTACCCCGAAAAAATACGAGAAGTCAATGCTGTACTGAAAGATAAAGTGCCCATTTATTCTCCAGGCGTAGGCGCACAAGGCGGCGACATCGAAGCTGCGGTTAAGGCGGGAGCACGCTACCTTATCGTTGGCAGAACCATAGTGCTTGCAGAAGACCCAGCTGAGACTGCTAAACGCCTGAGAGATGCGGCTCAAAAAGGCTTGAAACGTTGAGACTGTGAAAAAAGTAGATGGATACAGTTTTTATTCTTCTCGTCCTCTTGCCCAGAGTTCTTTTTTTAGCATGTCTCTTACAGCTGAGCGGATAGCTGCGCTTCTGCTTGGATACATGCTGGCTCTGACAAGTTCATCTAATCCTTCTAGGTAGGCTTCGGGAAGCAAAACTGTTACTAATTTCATTTTTTCCTTTCACTCCAGTACACATGTTAAGCGCATATTATCTTGTGGTAGTAGAGTTAAGATTTATGGTATCTGATTGTTTACTGCTTCAGTTATTATAACTTATGTAAGAATCTTCGATTAATTCATTATTTGAACTACATTAATAATTTAAGGAAGAAATCGTTTAGACATATTAACGGTTAGGATGTCAAAAAAGAAATTGAAAAAGATAATTAAGAAGAAGAGTGTGCCTCCAAGCTCATATGCTAGTATGCCATATTATTTTCCAACAGAACAAGTAGATATTGTTAGAAAGGTAAGAATAAAGAAAAGAGCCAAGCATAGATAGTTTTGGTTTAGACCAGGCTCAGTTTAGATTTGGTTAATTCTTTAATCACCTGTGGAAAAGTTTTGTAAACGTCTTCCACGTGTAAGGCTGAGCGCTTCATTTTAAGCTGCAAAATGCCTGCTGCTACCATTGCGGAACCCAGAATATCAGTTATAGTAGGGTCTGGAAACGCTATCAAAACCAAACCAGCCTTAATTAAGAATGAATTGTTTCCTCTTCTCCACAGTTTCTGAGTTGAACGCAACTCCTTCGTGAAACCATGCATAACCGCATTCATCGTGTTAGCTGTCTCTTTCCTACTCGTACTTAAATGATTCAATAATTCTACCAAATCCTTCGCTTCTTCCTTATTCACCCAGTCACCAGCTAGCCTTGAAACTTGATAATTGTAAGCACGCTGAAAACAAAAAAGCCTTAACGAATCAAGTAATGAATATTTGACTACTCTAGGACAGGATTGCCAAAAAATCTTTTCAGAAATCTCGCAAAAACTCTAGGCTTGTGTTCTCACTTTGCCAAAAGAGATGCAAATTTCTCTGTTACAATTCTACGGATTCTCGGTTTCTTCCAGTGAATCTAACTATTTCAACGTAACCAACTTTTCTTAATAAATCTGTGGCTTTATCAAAATCAGCTCCAACTTCTTCAGGTGAGTGAGCGTCTGAGCCCAACGTTATGGGCAATCCGTTGTCGAAACACATTTTTATTAATTTTTCACTCGGATAAATTTCACGGCATGGTTTCCTTAATCCGCTTGTGTTAACTTCTACGCACATTTTACTTTTACTTATAATTTCAACGGTTTCAAGTAAAAGGCTAGTAATGTCTTTCTTTGGTCGGAAATCAAATTTCTTGACTAGGTCCAGATGACCAACAATGTCGAATAATTCTGATTTTGCCATGTTCTGGACTAATGCGAAATATTGTTGGTAAACTTCGTCAACGTTCTTTTTTTTCCATTTATGCATTTGTTTTTCATCATCAATTAACCAGTCGCCAATAAAGTGAACTGAACCCAAGAGATAATCAAAATTGAAATTGTTAATCATTCGCATCAATTTATCCATTTTGTAAGGAACAAAATCTACTTCCAATCCCATTTTTATCGAAATTTTCGAAGCCTTTTTGAGTTGAGTAATTTTATTCATGTAATTAGGCAAGTCAGTGACATTCATCAACCAATCGACTTTCTCGAAGCTTACGTGGTCGGAGAAACCTATTTCATCAATTTTTCTCTTTACAGCTTCGTCAACATAATCACTGAAATCTTTCTTGCCATCTGAAAATCGTGTGTGAATGTGATAATCTATCAGCATGGTTGTCCACGTCTTCCTTTTCGCTTTAGAAGAATTCAAACATTTTATTTAATCGTTTTTATAAGGTTAAATCTCATAAGCTTAGGCAATAACATTTGCGATTGGGGTGTCCTGTAATGCCAGAAGAACACTATGCGTACATTCTTGTTGAACATGAGAAATGGTGGAACAATCGCTGCCGCAAAAATAAAAAAGGCATGAATACGCAAGCGTTTGTCCGCAGAGGAAAAGTTGGACCAAAGGATGCAAAGACGCTTTTGTTCTACGTCAAGCTGCCCGTTGGAGAAATCCGAGGCTATGGACACTTCTTGGAGAGAATCAGCGGAACTTCAGATGAACTGTGGAACATGTATGGATCGGAAACTGTTTTTGAGTCTCGAAATGAATACGACGACTTTGTTGAAGGAAGAAGCAAGGTCACTTTTATTCGTTTCAAAAACTTGCAGGAATTTGAAAAGCCGATTGCCTGGAAAGATTTGTCAGTTGCACTCGGGATTAAGAAGATGCCCAACGGTGGTAGATACCTGACTAGAGAAACCGTAAATCCATTGGTAAAAATGGAGTTGTAAATTCATGTCTAAAATGCCAGATTTCAACCCAAAAGAGTTCGTGGACAAACAAGTCAGGGAAATAAGTGAAGTATTAGGCAAAGAACGTGCGCTTATAGCGGTTTCTGGAGGCGTAGACAGTTCCACCTGTGCGGCTTTGGTTCACAGAGCCATAGGAGAAAACCTGTTGTGCGTCCTGTTGGACGACGCCTTTATGCGCGAAGGCGAACCCGAATGGGTGGCGCAACTCTTGTCTCAGCCGCCCTTAAAGCTGCCCATAAAGATTTTGAACGTTCAGGAACGATTTCTGAACGAAATGAAAGAACTGCGCGACGCCGAAGAGAAACGCAAGGTGTTTCGAGAAAACTTCTACAGGGTTCTAAGCGAAACCGTAGAACGGGAGCGTTGCAGCTTTCTTGTTCAAGGAACGATTTTGGCAGATATAGTTGAAACGGCTGGTGGTGTGAAAACTCAGCATAACGTGCTGGCTCAGATAGGAATCAACCCTAAACAACGTTACGGTCTTCAAATAATTGAACCATTAAAAACGTTATTCAAGGGGCAAGTGCGGGAAATAGCCCGCTATCTTGGAATACCAGCGGAACTTTCGGAACGTCAACCGTTTCCGGGACCAGGGCTCTCTGTGCGTGTTGTTGGAGAAATCAGACGTGACAAGTTGGAGACGCTTAAGAAAGCCACAGCCATAGCCGAGGAGAGATTAGCCAAGCATAGACCCGACCAATATTTTGCGGTTATAATTGATAACTTGGAAAAGCCCAGCCAAGCTCAATTGGCGCATGTGCAAAAGTCTGCAGCCAGCGTTCTCAACGTGCCACATAGTAAGGTTTTCATTAAAGTTTTTGAAGACAAGGCGACAGGCGTGAAAAAGGGCGAAAGATGCTACGGAGAAGTCGCCGCTATTAAGGTTCAAACCGAAGACCGCAGCCTTTATCAGCCGTCTATCCGAGACTTGGTGACGCTGCAGAACAAGGTCATTGAGGAGAATCCGTCCTTCACACGAATCCTGTATCTGGTTCATGAGACGCCTAAAAAACAGCCTTATGTCATAGCCATACGAGCGATTCAGACGCAAGACTTCTTAACTGCAAAAGTAGCTGAGATTCCATGGATGACCCTAAACGAAATTGCTGAAAAAATCATTGCCGCTTGCCCTAATGTGTCCAGTGTCTGCTATGATGTGACGCCTAAGCCGCCAGCTACAATCGAGATGGAGTGAGAAAAACGCATAAAGCCTAGTTTAATCTAAGAAGTGTCTAAAGGGAGAAAAAATTTTATGGTTCGGGTTAGGGTTCAAAGAATCGAATCCATACGAGACCCTGAGGGAAACTTGGGCAAGAGAATAGAACTTCTAGAAGATAGGGTTATTCCAAGATTTGCTATAAAGCCTCAGACTGAGGAGGCGAGAATGGCACAGGATGTTATTCAAGCGTTGCAGCAACAAATGCCTATGATGGCTCCGCAGTCGCAGTTTGCTCTTCCTAAACTGATTCTTTTCCTCACAGAGCAAGAATATGAACGCCTCGGCATAGACTTTGATGTCAACAGAATTTATGAGTTAGACTTGTCCGGGCAAGCAATTAAATTTAGAAAAGCACAATAACGCCATTAAATAAACAAAAAAAGAAAGTGGGAATGTTTATTTGTTATTTTTTTCTAATTGAAGATAAGTTGACTGGTTCCTAATGTTACTCTTCTTCTTTTTCTTCGGGTTCTAGTTCTTTCCATTTTTCTATGAGTATTTTGTCGCCGCCTAGTTTGAAGCTGATTTTAATCTTAATGGAATCAGCCCCTTTAAACGGAAACATGCTGTCTTCTGCCAAGTCCTTGGGAACATAGATTAGAAACTTGCCGTCTTTTCTTCGGAACAGTCTTCCTCTCCCTTCGCTTACCATTTGTGCTTCACCGAATTTCAATTTTAGATTGCGCATCTCAGTTGCATTGATAGTATTTAACTCTTGTTTTTACTTCTAACAAAGAAAATGAATAATTGAGGCAAAAAATGAAAAAATTATAACTGCGAATGACAAAAATTGTTGGCTCATTGGTATAATAGGTGCAAGCGTTCATATTTATACATGTTAACTATTGAGAGTTTATTTTAAACCTTGATTTTGAATTCGTAATGGTTAATTTTATTGGTGTTTAAGACATTATTCAATGTCCTCCTTTAAAATACAAGCTATAACAGTTGTTCCCGCTATTGTTGTCTTTTTGTTAGCTATTTATCTAGCCATGTTATCATGTATCACAAACGACCCAGCATTGAGACAACAATTAGTATTTGTTGCTTTAGCCCTATTACCTGGTGGAGTAGCCATGGCAGTTTGCTGGATATTTTATTGGGCAATGCAGAAAACTCCCTTAATGAAAAAACAAAACTTAACGCATAAGGGTCATTAGACTCATGCGATGACTGACTGAACGGTGAAAATGGATAGAAAGACAAAACCCTTCGCGCTACTCTTTTGAAGGCACGTAGTAATATTCGCCAATCTTTTTTTGATATCTGTCCAGTTTCGAGTCTTCCTTATTCACTCGAGGTCTCTTCGTGTTAGGGTCTCTGCGAAAAGTGACTTCCATTTCTCGCAAGAAGTTGTTCATTCCTCGGCGAAGGCTGGTAAGTGGGTTCGCTGCACCATATATTCCTGGTTCACCCGTGAAGATCATCAGACTGTCGGCGATAAAATCTTGAGCAACTACATCGTGTTCTACCACGAGGGCTGTTACGTTTCGGTTTTCCACAACTCGTCTTATCGTTTTCGCCATTGCCAGTCGTTCCTCAACGTCTAAGTAGGCGCTGGGTTCATCGAGTAGATATAATTCAGCCTTTCGCGACAAACAAGCGGCGATAGCTATTTTTTGGAGTTCGCCACCGCTCAGTTGCACGATGTCTCGGTCTAGCAGAGGTTCAACGTTCAGGGGCTGCAAAATTTCGCTTCGATACCAGCCAGATTCGAAGTCTTCTTTTGCCACACTCTTGAGCAGTTCGTTGACTGTGCCCTTGTATTCTGCGGAAATATATTGCGGCTTGTAACTCACAGTTGATGTGCTCTGCAAAGGCGGCATTCCCTCGTCGGGTTTTTCAATTCCAGCCAAGAGTTTAACAAAGGTTGTCTTTCCAATGCCGTTGGGTCCAAGAATTCCTATAACTTCGCCTTGTTTCACTTCTCCAGGCGCAACTGACAGTTTAAACTCGCCGAAAGACTTCTGCATGGCGCCCCAATTGAGCAAAGTTTCGCTGGCTTTCCAGCCCGCAGACGGCGGCTTCACATGGAATATAATGGGTTCTTTTCGAAAACGGACATTTTCGTCTGGGACAAAGCCCTCGAGGTAAATGTTGATGCCCGTTCGAACTCCGTGAACGTGTGAGACAATGCCGTAGACGCCTGGACTACCATAAAATACGCAGATTTGATCTGAAAGATAATCTAGGATGGCAAGGTCGTGCTCCGCCACAATAACGGTTTTGCCCTCTGCCTTTAGGCTTCTTATGGTTCTGGCTGCTTGAAGCCTTTGTTTCACATCTAAGTAACTAGACGGCTCGTCGAAAAGGTAGACGTCTGCCTCTCGACATATGGTTGCAGCTATGGCTACTCTCTGCAGTTCGCCTCCGCTCAAAACATCTAGGTTGCGCTCCAAAATGCTACTCAGCTGTAGTTGTTCTACAAGGTCTTTTAACTTGCTTCTGTCGTCAACCTTTCTAAGGAGTTCGTTCACCTTTCCAGAGACAGCTTGAGGAATCTTGTCCACATACTGCGGCTTTTGCACAACTATGAGCTGCTTTTCACTGAGCTTTTGAAGATACTCTTGGAGAATTGAACCTCGAAAGTGCTGAATTATCTGGGACCAATCTGGCGGTTCTTGATACTTTCCAAGGTTCAGTCTGATGTCGCCTGAAAGAATCTTTAGGACAGTGGTTTTTCCGATGCCGTTCTGACCGAGCAGACCTACGACGACGCCGGGAGATGGAATGGGAAGGCGGAACAACTTGAAAGTGTTAGGTCCAAACCTGTGAGTGCATTCTTCTTCAAGTTCGTCGGGCAAGTTGATTATAGACAATGCCTTAAATGGACACTTTCGTACGCAGATGCCGCAGCCAACACAGAGGGGCTCAGCTATGACGGGACGTTCGTTTTCAAAGCGTATGGCTTCAATGTTGCTTCGCACGGGGGGACAAAAACGATAGCATACTCTACCGCATCGTTTGGGGTCACATCGGTCTTCGTCTAGAACTGCAACTCGAACCATGCTTTTTCTCCGTCATCAGGTCGGTATTGGAAAAATGAGAGTGCAAGAGGTTAGTAATAAACTTACATCTTGCCACGCTTTAAACGTGATTAATTATAAATGTGATGCAAAATAAAAGAATAGCGAAAAATTGAGAGTTTAGGTGTCACCATTCTTCTTCTTCCCATTCTTCTTCTCCTTCTTCACTCGTATCTTCTTCTTCCCAATCTTCTTCCAAGTTTTTCACCTCCACCCTACCCTTTAAGCATCCTTAGTGAACACATGACTGCTTTTTTAAGCGTTTCCATACGTTGGGAAGTGAAGGTTTGGAAGAAGTGAAGCTGAGTTTTAATCCTTTTCGTGTGATTTTTTCGACATTGGCTTCTTTTGCCGTTTTCATCAGCTAACAAAATGGATAATAGGAGCGTACACTACTCTTATTTTTGGGATGATGTGAGGCGACGGCTGGGAGCCTCAAGGCTGTGACACGGCCAAAAGTCGAACTGACCTCATTTGCGCTTGAACAACTAACTTAATATTCCCTTTCAGCTCAAAACAAACATTTGAGATAACCATGCCAGTCTTGAAAGCAACCGTAGGCAACATTCGAGAGGCTTCAAAAGTTGTTAAGAACGGAGGCTTGATTGTTTATCCCACAGACACAGTTTACGGATTAGGCTGCGACCCCTTCAATGTTAGAGCAGTTGAAAGAGTTTTCAAAGTTAAAGGTGAAAGGAAAGAGAAACCTTTGCCCATACTGGCTTCAGACATCAAATTCATCGAAAAAATAGCCTACCTAAACGAAAAGGCTAAAAAAATTGCAGAGAAACATTGGCCTGGTCCACTTACCCTTGTCGTTCCGAAGAAACCCGTTCTTCCCAACATTGTCACGTGTGGCTTAGCCTCTGTCGGTGTGCGCATTCCAAACCAAACAGTTGCTCTTAAGCTCATCAGTCTTTGCAACGGGATTCTCGTAGGAACCAGCGCAAACAAAACAGGGGAGAAGTCGCCCAAAACCGCTGGAGAAGCAATTGAGCAATTAGGCGAGCAGGTTGACATTGTTCTCGACGCAGGACCAACACCCGTAGGTCAAGAATCGAGTATAGTAGATTTGACATCTAGGAAGCCAAAAATGCTGCGAGAAGGCCCAATCAAACTTGTAGACATCTTGAATGCTCTATGAGATTTTTTGGTTATTTTTCGTTTTCTCAAGAGTAATGTTGCTACTACCGCTATTCCTATGGCTTCAATAGCTACACCTGCGCCTACAATCCACATTGGAAAAACGTCAGTTGAGCGCACAAACTGAAAACTTTTGAACTTATCCTTTCTAAACTCAGCAACAAAAACACTCAAGAAATCACCTATAAATCACCAAGAAAACACCTACAAACCACCTTAAACCCAAGTCAAACATAACCCAAACCACAAAGAGAAACAAAAACAGAACCCAAAGCACAAACAACTCAAAAACCATATTCAGATCCAAAAAAACCGAGTCTAGGCCCCCTCTACCCGTCTCTCTGTCTCTCACTCAGTATCACTTTCTAATAGAGTGGCTAGGTCAACTGAACGCACACACACGTACAAAATTTGTTTTAGATAATTCTCAAAGATGACTTAGCTCCACAAGCCTCACATGCCAAAAATGAAAAACGCTTCTCCTTCACAATCTTCGTATCAGGACCCTTACAGACAGGACACGTAACAAACTCTTCAACATAACGCTGAATAAGACGATCCAAAGCATCATTCCTAAATTTACCCTGAAAAATGGCTCTAGCACCGTCTACAGTTCCAGACGTAGCCATCTCCCGAGACAAATAGTGTAATAAATGCAGCGGATCACGATTCAACGCCACAGCTATATCCTTATAATTAACAATGTAAGTGCGCATTCCAATCGTGCCGCTCCTCACCCTAGGAACCTCAAACCTTTTGTGCTCAAACACCTCCCGTGGAAGCTGCGAATGCGCCCTCTTCAACAACTTCTCATAATCTTCTTTCATAGTTAAATGACTCCAAGACTTCACACGTTTATGACTGAACCCTCCTTTAAAGATAACCATCAAACCTTAAATAATGCAAGTAAAACGCAATGTTATTAAAGGCGCAGTTCCATGAACTCTAAATTCAGAAAGACAACGAGTTGAACAAACATGACTGAGATAGAAGACAAGGTTAAGAATGAAGTGGAGAAAATCATTGACCCTGAAACTGGCTTGACGTTTGGTCAAATGCAACTTATCACCAGCGTGAAAGAGCAGTCGCAGGGTGTTGTGAAAATTGATTTTGTACCTACAAGTCCTTTCTGTCCCATTGCCTTCAGATTCGCCCAAGACATCAAAGCAAGCGCGCAGAAAGTGGCGGGAATCAAAAAAGCACTTGTTTACGTGCATGGGCACAACATGGAAGAAGCCATCAACCAGACAGTTAACCGAGAAAAGGAATAGGTGATGTCGCCCGAATCTAAAAAGGCGAGCATTAAGGTAAAGGTCAAGTTTTTCACCACTCTGCGCGAAATCGTAGGTAAAAAAGATGAGCAGATAGAGCTTTCTCGTTCTGTCACAGTTGAGGCGTTGCTGCGGCAACTGTCCAAAGAGTATGGAAAAGATTTTGAAGACTACGTCTACGATGAATTAGGAAACATACGTGGACACCTGCAATTTCTAGTCAACGGCAAAAGCATCACAGCGCTACAAGGATTAAAAACAAAACTGAAAGAAAACGACCAAATTGCCATACTACCGCCAGTAGGCGGAGGCTGAATCTCTTATCAAGTAATTTTGATTAATCGAAGATTCTTCCATAAATAATAAAAAACTTGAAGCATCAGAGTAATGAATGATGTGGTGTGAATAGAAAATTTGTATTGGGAATGGCTTTAATCGTTCTTATAGTAATCGTTCTTGTAGGCATGTTAAGTTTACCAGTTAGAATTCCGATGTTACAAGTAAGTGAAACCATTTACATTAGGGCTGATGGCTTAGTTGAACCTTCAACAGCACCAATACGACGAAACGGAGACCTGTACACCCTAACTGGCAACATTGAAGAATCAAATGGCATAGTGATTGAGAGAGATAATATGATATTGGATGGTGCCTGCTACACCTTTCATGGAAGGCAAAATGCGGACTCTCAGATATACTTTGATGAAATACACAATGTGACAATTAGAAATATGAAAATCGAGGGTTGCTACAATTCTGGCATCAATCTTTATGGTTCTTCAAACTGCAAAATAATTGGAAACATCATAACAGACAACTTCAATGGCATCCACCAGCTCAATGTTTCTTCAGGCAACACAATATCTGAAAATAAAATAGCAGATAACGTTGATGGCATTTTCCTCGCTTATCTCTCAAGCAACAATGTAATAATTGAAAACAACATAACAGCAAACCATGAGTATGGCATCGCACTCGGTAGCAATGTCTCAAGCAACACAATTTACCACAATAATTTTGAAGAAAACATGGTTCAGGCAGGTCAATGGGTTTTATTGCGAAATGACAATGTTTGGGATGGCGGCTATCTTTCTGGTGGCAACTATTGGAATAACTATACTGGCAGAGACTTGTATAATGGTCCTTTTCAGAATGAGACAGGTGGTGATGGAATAGGAGATACACCATACATTATCGACGCATATAATCGAGACCGTTACCCACTGATGTCTCGACACGAAATTTTAGACACCATGCCTCCTTTTATTTCCATTCTATCCCCAGAAAACAAAACTTATACAAATTATGTTCCCGTAACCTTCACAGTGAGCGAATCGACCTCTTGGATTGGTTACAGTTCAGATGGACAAGCAAACATAACCATTACTGAAAGCACCACTCTAACTGATTTGTCTAACGGAGCGCATACAATAAGAGTTTATGCAAGCGATGCAGCTGGAAACACCGCAGCTTCTGAAACAATCCACTTCACCATAGAGCCATCCCCAACATGGATTATACCCACAATATGGATAATAGTAGGCATAGGAGTAACCCTTCTACTCTACTTCACAAAATTCAAAAAACCAAAGAAAAAAGTTCAACAGTAACTTAAGCTTTTAGCACCTCCCTAACGCCATTGATGATGGTAGTCATAGTCTCCAGAAATTGCAGAAAAAATGAAGAAATTAAACAGAGAAACCAAAGAAATTCTAATAGCAATAATATTAGATTCTCATCAAAAACTGCTCCTGCTCTAACCATTGCTCCATTCATCATATATCAATAAAAAACTTCAAAATATTATACATCTTGACAGCAGCCTAGCAACCAACATGGAAACACTGCCAGATAGGTTCTCATCAAACAAGAGCCTTTCAAATGATAGAAATCATATTTGGATCCAAATAGAGGGGCTAGGTCAACACTGCGCACACACACACAAAAAATTGTTTACACCAAGTAATAACATTTTAACCACAATCATCATAGATAGAGATAAGAAGGAAAAATAAACATGGACAAATACACTGCAGTTTCAGCTAAACTACCCCTAGATGTTTACAAAGAGCTGACTCTCAGAATCCCAGAGGGAGAAAGAAGCACTTTCATCCGCGACGCCATAATGGAGAAATTAGAGAAGACACCTCGACCCGACAAAATTTTTGAACTAGAACAAAAAATCAACAAACTTGAGACTGAATTATCTGAAGTAAAAAAATACCTAACCGAACTCGAAGTTCTAACGTTCGAGAAGGGCAAAGTCAACCCTCACACATTCTGCATCGATGAAGTTGACCACAAAATAGTCGATTACCTCCAAAACTACAAGGGAGCCACAACGCCTGAACTCGCAGAACACCTAAAAACCAACAGGTGGCAAATGTTAAACAGGCTGAGAAAAATTCAGAAACGCTCCAAAAATCAACTCGGCAAATCCGTCATCGAATACTACGCTGGCGAACGGTCGGGAAAAAAGAAAGCATGGTGGATAAACCAAGAACTCGTAGAAGAAACATAAATCGACCCAAATGTTCTCTCCAATGCATAATTGTTTTAAGCATAACAATGATTAACTACAAAAGACAAGGTGAACGATAGGATGAAAGTGCGACCAGTGAAAGCATATTTCATGGCACTTGTGAAACGCGGAAGCGAACACCAAGTGGCTGAAAAACTGAGAAAGATGGAAGGCATAACAGAAGTCCTCGTCACCTATGGACTTTGGGACATAGTCGCCCGAATCGAAACCGAAAACCTGCAAAAACTCGACATGATAATCACAGAAATACGGAAAATCCCAGAAATAACACAAACAAGCACATTGGTCGGCGCCTAAAAGCCTTAGAGCACAGGCAACGTTACATCACTCTCATTAACCTATGTTTATGCGCACACAACCTATTTTGTTCAAAAACCTTTGAAAAACTTCTGCAAGCTTTAATAATTCACGAAACCATTGAGTCTGAATGATTAGAGAAGGGCCCGTGGCCCAGTCCGGATTAAGGCGCCGAACCGCCACAGCCAAGCGGTGCGCAAGCCTCCGGACGAGAACGGACTTCGGAAGACAGCCGGTGAACCGGGGTTCAAATCCCCGCGGGCCCGCCAAGGTGAAAAAACTACAATGGTTTCGGTAAACCCGTTCGTCGAATTCAGAGAATCCTGCCAAACTGCGCTGAGGAACACACTGAAAAGACTTTTTCCTAAGATTCCTGTTTCAATCTTGTTAGAGTCTCCTCCCATTCCCGAATTCGGCGAGTTGTCGTCTTCGATTTGTTTTGAACTTGCCAAACAAACTGGGAAGAAACCTATTACATTGGCTAAGCAAGTTGCAAAGGCTATTGATTTATCGCTTTTTCCACTTGTTCAAGGAGTCAAGGCGGCTGGAGACGGATACATAAATTTTTACGTGAAACTAGCCCATCTTTCAAGACTAACTATTGAATCGGTTCGGACGCTTGACGCTGACTACGGATGCATAAAGGCTGAAAAGCCGATGAAAATAATTGTGGAGCACACTAGCGTCAATCCCATTCATCCAATAAATGTTGGGCAGGCTAGGAATCCAGTGTTAGGCGACTGTCTCGCTCGTTTGTTGAAGGCTAGGGGACACAATGTTTTTCGTCATTATTACATTGACGATGTAGGGCGGCAGACAGCTGTCATCGCCTATGGATACCAACAACTGGGCAAGCCTAAACCCGAAGGCAAGCCTGACCACTTCATCGGCAAAATCTACGCCATAACAAGCTGCATCTTAGAAGTTCAACGGTTAAAGAAAGAAATTGAACGAAAAAAAGAAGAGGCAACCAGCGATGAAGAACGTATTAAACTGCAGCGGGAATTAGACGATTGGGCGTCAATTGCGGTTGACCTAGAAGCGGCTCATCCTCAACTTTTCAGGCAACTCTTAGACAAGATAAGTCAAGATGAAAACTCTGAGGCAAGAGTTGGAGAATTAAACCGTGGATACGAAAACGGTCGAGGAGAAGCTAAACAACTCATCAGGGAGGTCAGTGAACTCTGCCTCAACGGCTTCAAGATTACGTTGAGTAAGGTTGGAATATTCTATGATTCATGGGATTGGGAGAGCAACTTCGTCTGGAACAGCGATGTCAAGAAGGTTCTTGAAGAGTTAGAGAAGACTCCATATGTTTTTCGTGCCGGTCAAGTTTTAGAGTTTAACGCTGAAAAAGTGGCGCAAGACTTGGACCTGAAGAAAACCTTGGGTTTACGCCAAGACTGTGAAATTCCATCGTTGACTTTGATGAGAGCGGACGGCACAACATTGTACACTACTCGAGACATTCCATACAATCTTTGGAAGTTTCAGAAGGCTGAAAGATTAATCAATGTTATAGGCATGGAACAAACCTTACCGCAATTACAGTTGAAACTTGCTCTGTGCGCTTTAGGTCATGTGGATAAAGCCAAAAATTTGATTCATTTTCCCTATAACTTGGTCAATCTTCCAGGGTATAAGATGTCTAGTCGGCGGGGTCGTTACATTACGCTTGATGAAACCATTGATGAGGCGGTTAAACGCGCCTACGAAGAGGTTTCTAAGCGTTCTCCAAGTCTCTCTGAGGGTGATAAGGAGAAAATTTCTAATTTTGTGGGTATTGGCGCTGTGAAATATGCTTTGATTGAGGTTGATCCTTCTAAGCCTGTTTTGTTCACTTGGGATCGTGTTTTAGACTTTGAGAAGAACAGTGCACCTTACATTCAGTATTCTTACGCTAGAGCTGGTAGTATATTGCGTAAGGCTGAGCGTAAACCTGAGAAACCTGATTATGGGTTGTTGGTTGAGCCGATTGAACGTGATCTTGTCTTGTTGTTGGCGCGGTTTCCAGAAGTTTTCATAGACTCAGTTGATAATTTGCGTCCTAATGAAATTGCTGAGTTTGCTAATAATTTGGCTGATAAGTTTAATTCGTTTTATAATGCGTTGCCTGTTATTAAGGCGAAGCCGTTGGAGCTTAGCGATGCAAGGTTGGCGTTAGTTGAAGCTACGAAAATTGTGTTCAGAAACGCATTAAGCCTGTTGGGGATTGAGGCTCCTGAAAGAATGTAGTTGAATTATGAAAACAAATTTTGTGTTTGTGTGTGCGCAAGGTAGGTACGCCCCCTCTATTAGGATCCAAATAGAAAGTGATACTAAGTGATAGGGCGAGACAGAGAGACGCCTAGAGGGGGGTCTAGAGTCCTCTATTAGGATCCAAATAGGCTTCAAATATGAAGTGTTTCATTTGAAAGAGGGTTGAGGTGGGTTCTTGAAAGGTATGCTGATTGGTATGGCTTAAGTGTGTCTGTTGCTTTCATGTTTGTTCTAGGAGTGATGCCTTGTGATGGAGCAGAGGATTACTATGGCGCATGGTGCTGGCGGCGCTGTCATGAATGATTTGATTAAGCGTTATATTTTGAAGTATTTGGGCGGAAGCAGTGCTGAGGTTCCGTTGGAGGCTTTAGACGACGCTGCTGTGATTAATGATATTGTTTTGAAGTCTGATTCTCATGTGGTTAAGCCTTTGTTTTTTCCAGGCGGCAACATTGGACGATTAGCTGTGACTGGTACAGTTAATGATATTGCGGTTTTAGGCGCTGAACCTGTAGCGTTGACTTCTGGTTTTGTTTTGGAAGAAGGCTTAGCTATAGCTGATTTTGAACGTATTGTACGTAGTATGGGCGAAACCTGCAAGGAAGCAGGCGTTTACGTGATTACTGGTGACACTAAGGTTGTTGAGAAAGGCGCGTTGGAAGGCTGTGTGATTAACACTTCTGGGATTGGAAGAAGAAACCAAGCATTAGAACATAATCTGGTCGTAGTGAAGAAGCATCGGCAACAGTTTAATAGTCGTTGGCTGCTGGATTCCAATTTGCGCTCAGGAGACAAAATTATTTTGTCAGGCACGGTTGGCGACCATGGATTGGCTGTTTTGTCAAGTCGGGAGGGCTACGGATTTGGCAGCAAAATTGTGTCTGATGTGGCGCCTTTGAACAAAGTGATACTACGACTGTTAGACGAGGTGGGCGGAATAGTAGCCATGAAAGACCCGACTAGAGGCGGCTTATCCAATGCCTTAAACGAGTGGAGCCAAAAGTCAAAGGTAGGCATACTCGCAGAGGAGGAGAAGATACCTATACGAGACGATGTGCGTTCAGCCTGCGAAATGTTGGGCATCGACCCCTTAGAAGTTGGAAACGAAGGAAAAATAATCATAGGCACAATACCAGAAAAAGCAGAAGAAGTGTTAGAAGCATTGAAACACACTAAAGAAGGAAAAAACGCACAAATAATAGGAGAAGCAACAGACAAATTCAAAGAAGTGGCATTAGAAACAGTGGTAGGCGGAAAAAGAATACTAACACCACCAATAGGCGACCCAATACCAAGAATATGCTAGGTTTACAAAGAATGCATAAGATTTATCTGGTTTAAGACAAACCATAAAAACATGGCAGACAAGCGAGCATTCCTAATTCAAAGCAGCGGAAAGACTGCAGAACACCTCACCACTACGTTTCAAGATAGGACTTACGCTGATGAAGTGATTAAACATAGTTACTACCGCAATGAAAGTTGGGATACTAAGGCGCGAGATCAAGACTTTGGGAAGGCAGGGGTTGGTAATTATGTTCTTCACTATTGCACAAATGATGTTGAAGAATATCCTGGGCAGATAAAAAACATCTATGAAGTTGTCAGCGTTGAGAGAATTGACGACGATATTGAGAAGGCATTAAAGAAAGGAAAGATAACCAAAGGAGAAGCCCAACAGGTGGCGAAGTTTCCACATGTTCTCAAGTTGAGACTTCACATGACCTTAAATAAGGGGCTTGAGTTGCCAGTAATTCGAAAGTGGGTTCAAGAGGGCAGTTTATCGCGTGTCATGAACAATTGTGGCAGACTAGGCTTCAACATATGCGAGGTCGACTGGAAGGACTATGAAACGATAATAGAGTGGAATAAGAACCAAAGCCCTGAGCCATCGACCACGCTGGGAGCTATGCTTGAAGAAGATTTGCGTCACTACATTGCCAGTCGACAGACAATAGAATCCATGTTTGGTGAAAGTTACAAAGGTTTCAAACTTTACAAAGAGCCAGATGGACGAATAACAGGAGATCTTTACGACACCAAAACCATAGGTCAAATCGACCTATTGTACCAAAACGACAACGGCGACCTTCTCGTCGTAGAATTAAAACGAACAGAAGACACCTCAGACAAAGCAGTAGGGCAAATAGCAAGATATCTAGGTTGGGTTCATGAAAATCTCGGCAAGACCAAAAAGGTGGAAGGTCTACTAGTTGCGAGGAGTGCAAGCGAAGAGTTAAAATACGCAATAAAAGCGTTAAAAGACTGCAAACTTTTCACTTATGAAATGCAATTCAAATTCAGCCCGGAAACCTAAGCATGCTTAAAAAATGAGAAAAACTAAAAATATTCTCATTGCGAGTGTTTTGCCCATATTCTGCATGTGCCTTCCATTGAGACCATGCATGCGCCTTTCGGCGTCTGTGGTGTGCACTGTTTCATGTAGAGGCTGCATTCTGGCGGCTTTATCTTTCCAATCATGACTAGGTGGCAGAGACAGCCTGGCAAAAGGTCTCTGGCGCCAACAACCTTCACATCGTATTTACTACGAGCATCATACTCGCTGTATTCTTTCTTCAAGGCTAGAGCCGAAGCTGGAACCTTGCCCAAGCCTCGCCAGTTCCCATCCACAACATCAAACACTTGCGCAATCAGTTTCTGCGCCTTAATGTTGCCGTCCCATGCCACAACCCTGCTGTATTCGTTTTCTAATTTGGCTTCACCGTTCTTTATTTGCTGAAGCAGCATCGAAATCGCGAAGAGAACATCTAGGGGCTCAAAACCAGCCACAACAGTTGGCATACGATAGGCGCGGGGAAACATCTCGTAAGGTTTCATGCCAATTATAGTTGAAACGTGACCAGGCGCAATAAACCCGTCAATGTGCAAGTCACCCACACCTAACAACAATTCCATGGCTGGCGGAATCAAACGATGCGAAACCAAAAAACTGATGTTGCCAGGCGGCTTCTTCAAAACCTCAACAGCCGTAGAAGGCGCAGTGGTCTCAAAACCAACCGCAAAGAACACGAAGTCACGATTAGGCTCTTTCTCAGCCATTTTAACAGCGTCATTGACACTGTAAACTATGCGAATGTCTCCGCCCCTTGCCCTAGCATCTTGAAGCGACATTTCAGAGGCGGGAACCCGCATCAAATCACCAAAAGTCGCAATGGTTACATTCTTTTCCAACGCTAACTTTATGGCTTCATCAATCTCAGCCGCTGGAACAATACAAACTGGGCAGCCAGGTCCAGCGATAACGTCAACAGATTCGGGAAGAAGCGTTCGCAACCCATAATGGCTGATAGTCCATTCATGAGTGCCGCAAACGTGACAAAGCTTGACGGGATAGGGAGGCGCTACTTTACGAATTTGCTCCACAACTCGTTTGGCTAGGGCAGCGTCTCTAAAACCCGTTAACTGCTCCATTCTTAAACCATCATTTTAACGCTCTTAACCGTGCAGTCGTTTCCAGCCACAATGTTGACTATGTTGCCGCATTTAGGGCATTTAAGCTTGGGCATAGGCTCATGATACATGGGATTATCTTCATATTGGAAGCTACCCTCGAAACCACAATGATTGCACTTAACCACGCCTTCTTGCTCCTCAATAATCAAGTTTGAACCCTCCATAATCGTGCCTTTAGTTAAAGCCTCATATGTAAAGCGCACTTCATCTAAACCTAGAAAAGTCAATTTACCAATGACCACGTGAACCTCAGTTACCTTCTTAGCCTTGCGTTTCTCAGCCTCAGCTAAAACATTCTGCACAATCTGATTGGTCATTGAAAACTCGTGCACGCTCTAATCGCCTTTATTATTTATTAGAACTAGTTGTTGTCTCTTCATACTTATTGAGGATTTCGTTCCACAAAGCCAGCGTCTCTTCAGCAGCCTTCTGGTCTAAGACCTCAATGGCGTAGCCAGCGTGAACAATCACGTACTCACCGACCTTAGCTTCCACCAACGATATGTTCACGTCTCGCATGGTTCCAGCTCCAAAATCCACCTTAGCCGTGTCACCATTGATTTCCACCACTTTAGCTGGAATTGCAAGGCACATGGTTCATCACATTATGCATGGAAAAAACCAGAATAAAGGCATAGTGGTAAAGCAGGCTTAACCACGCATCTGCCAAGCTGCAGCCACAGCCTGCCCAAAAGAAACTCCACCGTCGCCGGGAGGCACAGATTCGTGAACAACAAATCTAAACCCGTTTTCTTCCACAACCTTTCTAATTGTTTGTGTAATGTGTTCGTTGCAGGCTACGCCGCCTGAAAAACCCACAGCATCAACAGCTTGACGTTTCGCTTCTTCCACAGACATTTGAGCTAAACCCTGAGCCAAATACAACTGAGCTGAAAAAGCCAAGTCACTAATTGAACAAATGGCTCTCTGATTGAATATTTCCTGAACCAAAACTGTGGTATTAAGAACGTTATCTTTGATTACGGGCTCTAGTTTCAACACGTTTCTTCCTTTAATGGTAGCAGACTCCAATTTCATGGCGGGTTCACCCTCATACGTGCGTTCATAACATATCCCTAAGATGGCTGAAACCGCTTCTAAGACGCGACCGCAACTCGTAGTCATGGGCAAAGGACGCTTTTTCAACTGTTGAAGAATAATTTCAACCTCTTCTCTTCCATGTGGTAAATGTGCGCTTTGAGACAGCAACCATTCTTCAATGTCAGCCACCTTGCTTAGTATTCCCGCCGCCATTCTCAACGGATAACGTGTTGCCAAGTCGCCACCGACCAAAGGCTGCTGCTCCAAATGCCCTACACGCTGAAAGTTTCCTTCTCGATTGCAGTGAAGGATTTCCCCTCCCCAAGCAGAGCCGTCTGAGCCGTAGCCGTAACCGTCGCAAACTATGGCGATGACTTCTTTTATGTTGTGTTCAGCCATCAGAGCAACTGCGTGAGCGTGATGATGTTGAACGCCCACAACGGGAAGGCGGAATTCGCTTCCTAAGTCATGAGCGAGTATAGTTGTTGTAAACTTTGGGTGCAGGTCACACGCTATTGCCACCGGCTTACTGTTTGTCAAATGCAAAATATGCTTTGTTGCGTTTTTTAGAAATTGAAGTGTCTCTATGTTCTCAACATCGCCAATGTGCTGTGAAATGAACGCTTTATTTTTCAATAGACAACAAGAGGTTGCGTTGAGTTCAGCACCAATTCCTAAGACACAGTTTTTGCTTGACCATTTCAATTGAATTGGTTCAGGCGCGTAGCCGCGTGACCTTCGAATGAGACTTGTGTTTTCTCCGTGAAGGCGAGCAACTGAGTCGTCGCATCTTTGGGTAATAAATCGGTTGTGGAAGAGAAAGTAATCCACGTCGCCTCCGAGTTTTCTGATAGCCTCCATATTCTCTGTAACTATCGGTTCGTTTGGAGGGTTGGCACTTGTCATTACAAAAGCTGGCTCACCAACTTTGTCAAAAAGCATATAGTGCAAGCCAGTGTAGGGCAACATTACGCCGATGTTGTGCAAGCTTGGGGCTATCAAGTTTGAAAGATGACAGTTGTCGTTTTTGCGTAACAACACGATTGGTTTGATGTAAGACGTGAGCAATTCCGCTTCTTTTGGGCTTACTTCAGCGAATTCTTTCACAGTTTCGAGGTTGCGTGCCATTATTGCAAATGGTTTCTGAATGCGGTGTTTCACTGCTCTGAGGCGTATGATGGGTTCGTCTCTTGTTGTTGCTGTTGCTACGTGGAAGCCTCCGTAACCTTTGATAGCTAATATATAGCCTTCTTCGAGAAGTTTGCCCGCCTCGCGAATTGGGTCTTCACTATTGACCTGTTGTCCACTGTTCGTTGTCAAGTAGGCTCTTGGTCCGCACTTGTGGCAGGCTACTGTTTGAGCGTGAAATCGACGATTAGCTGAGTCAGTGTATTCTTTCTGGCAGAATGGACACATGGGAAACTCTTTCATAGTTGTGTTCAATCGGTCATAAGGCAAGTTTTGAATAATTGTGTAACGTGGACCACAGTCAGTGCAAGTTATGAAAAAGTAGTTGTGACGCTTGTTTTTTGGGTCTCGCAGCTCGTTTAAACATTGGTTGCAGATAGAAACGTCAGGCGGAATAACTGAACCCGAGAGTTCCACTTCATTCGAACTTTTCAAAATTGTAAATTTGTCAAACTCATTTTTTTCTTCCAAATAATTCGTAATTACGCTGTGAATGCGAGCAAGGGGCGGCTTCTTCTCCTTCAGGTCTCGTAAAAAGTATTCAATGTTTCTCTTTTTCCCCTCAACCACGATTTCTACGTGGGCGTCGCCACGGTTTCGCACGTAACCGACTAACCTATTTTCAACTGCGGTTCTGTAAATGAAGGGTCGAAATCCCACGCCTTGAACGATGCCGCTTACCTTGATTTCAGCCCGCACTATCGTTGACTCCAATTATTCAATTGACTTCTTTATCTAAAAAAGAAGTATGTTAGAGTAAATGAATTAGGATGAACTGGCTTCATTGGAACGTCTCTTTCTGAGAAGAATTAAGAAAGGAATTAAGAGAAGCGATAACAGACTTAGCATAATGAAGTAGCCTGAATAATTGGGATTGGAATCCGTTATAAAGTAATACGTGGGAATCAAATTTACAATTCTACCCATCATAAGCGCTACTTCCATCATGACTAAGATGCTGGCATGATATTCCCTGCCGAAGGAATCGCCAAAGTAGGCAAACCAGGATAGCCAAAAGGCTCCAGCAAGACCAGAAAGTGAAGAAAGCGCCACTATTTGTATCATATCAGTTGCGTGTGCGATGGCGAAATACCATATGGCGCTCAAGATTACGCTCATTATGGTGAATTCAACGCGTACCCCTTTAATGTCGGATAGTTTGTTTATTGAAAGGTTGGCTAAAGTTATTATTAAGGAGCTAGACGCAACAACTAAGCCCATATTAATGTATGTTGAAGACAAGTTTAAGACAAAAAATGGATAGGCAAGCCAACCTCCTTCTGCCAGACCCATTAAAACAAAAACAATCATAAAAATTTTGAACGTTCCATTCTTCGGCACTGAAATCTTTTGGTTTTCTGGTTTATAACGAATTTTCATTGAAGTAATCAACGATGCAAAAAATAGAATTATTGAAGCTGCGAAAAGGATAGGGAAGCCGTATGTTCCAATTACTAAGCCGCCTATTGCTGGACCAATTATACCAGCCATAGACGGTATAGCGTGAGAGAGCATGCTCATCCTGAAGGCACGTTCTTTGGTTTCAGTTAGTCTAAACTGAAGCAGGTTAAAGCTCGGCCAAAAAGTAGCTATGCTCAGGCCATTGACTAATCCGAGAATCACGGGATTCGTAACCTTTAGTGCAAGAGCCACAAAAAAGAGCAGGGTTGAGACAATGCCGAGGCTGATTATTCTTTCAAAGTTTCTTGTCGTTTTCAATAAGAGAATGGGTAATAACCCTGTGACGAGAAATGTGAAACCCATTATAACTATGATTTGTGGAACACTCATGCCCAATTCATTTTTAAAGTAGATTACTAGAAATGTTTCAGACAAGTAAGTTGTGAAAAAGAAAATTGAAACCGTAATGGCTAAGATTTTGGTTGAATGTTCATCAGTTGACATTCATCATTAACTTCCAAGCAATTATGAGGTGCTGTTGCCTCTAAGAAGAATTAATGGAACCTAATTAATTTATCATCTAAATAATCTTATTTAGGGAAAGAATACATTATTTCATTGCAAAGGCTAAAAAAAGTTAAAGCATGGTTGAGTGTGAATAGATGAGTAAAGTTAGTTTAAGAGAATGCTACTTCATTAAAGCTACAGGTGCCAACATCAATTATTTGATAAAGAAGGTTAAATCAGCTATAGAGGAGGAAGGCGTTCCGCCAAATTATCACATAAATGTTTACAAGAATGTTTACGCTTGCTGTGGAGTCTCTGGCAGCGGCATCATAGTGGAGATAAGAGGACCAGAAGAAGAGAAAATAAGGAAAATAGATTTAAAGGCTGTTTCAAAAATCTTGGAGCTTTGCGAAAAAGAGGGGATTGAACATCACGCTTTTGAGCCGTTAGAGATTGGATAGATTAAGAGGCTTAGATTACTTGTTTTGCCACTATCATGCTTGAAGTTTCTGTTATGCCTTCAATTCTTCTTATCTGTTCAAATAGGAATCTGTCGAGGTCTTCAATGGTTTTGAAATTCACTTTGATTACCAGATCATATGATCCATAAGTAGCGCTGGCTTCTTGGATTTGCTCCAGCTTTTTTATTTCAGCAAACACTTTATCGTCCATTCCAACCTGCATTTTCGCCATTATGTAGGCTAAGACCAAGTTAAATCACCTTATAATTGTGGTTATTTAGGCGTTAGGAATACTAATAAGTTTTTGCAGGTTTAGGCAATTATTTTTATGAAGGTGGATTTTCCATAAGCCTTTAAAGATAGAAGCTATTCAAGATAGGCAGAATTCGAACGATTCTAGAAAGGAGAAAGAAATAGTAATAGCTATGCTAGCGCTGGTGAGAAGAATGAGGATAAGCGGAATTAAATGTCCCAAATGTGAAACAGGAACCTTAGAACGCTGGACCAAGGGAGACAAAACCACAGACTACGCCACATGGGTAGCTTACCATTGCACCAAATGCACATACATCCTAAAAGTTAAACACGTTGACTAAACAGAGAATTGTCTAACATTATTGCATTCGATTTCATTTTTGTTTTCATCTCCTTATGGTTTTATTGTCTCAAAAAGCGGAGCAAAAATCCACATATTTTTATATAAGGCTTTGAACATCGAGTTAGCTTTTGACAGAGGTGCAAGGCTTGGCTGAAAAACCAAGGATAGCCCCAGAGAGAGTAAAGGAGATGCAAGAGCGGGTCAAAGAGAGAAACCTCATAATTAGGGAGATAAAAAATCAAGGTCCGTCAACGATAGATGAACTGTCAAAGGCTACGGGCATTGATAAGGAGAAACTGTTTAAGCACATGATTGCCATGAGACAGTTTGGAATAGTAGTCATCGCAGGTGAACGTGACAATCAACTCGTTTACAGTTTAGCCGAGGAAGAAGCTTCTGGTTAATTATAATGTCTGAAGTTGTGCCAGAATATGTTAAGAAACGTGTCCTAATCCTAGGTGTAGGCAACATGTTGTTCGGTGATGATGGTTTTGGTCCTGCAGCCGTTGACTACCTATTAAAAAACTGTGAGATTCCAGACGATGTTTACGTTATGGATGTGGGCATCGGAGCAGGAGACGTGCTTTTTACAGTTGCCTTGAGTCAAGAGAAGCCTGAAAAAATAATTGTTCTCGATGCGGTTGATGTGAAAAGAAAACCTGGGGAAGTCTTTGAATTGTCAATTGATGAGTTGCCAGCGAGCAAAATCACTGATTTTTCTATGCATTTGTTTCCTGCTACGAATTTGTTGAAGGAGTTGAGGGATGAATTGAATGTGGATGTTGTTATTTTGGCGTGTCAAGCTGAGCGTATGCCTGATGTTGTGAGTCCGGGGTTGTCTGATTCTGTGAGGGCTGTGTTGCCTAAAGCTGCTGCTTTGTCGTTGAAGTTAGCTGGAAAGAGAAAGACTGATTAGTGTTTTCTTACTTCTCTAATTGAAAGTGATACCCTTTGAGAAGACCATTGTCATCTGTTGATTTTGAGGAGATGAAGGGTAAGACGTTTACTGAAGTCCGTGTTGTTGAGTTGCTCTGTGAGGTTTGTGATAAACCGCTTAGAACTGAGGAGGAACGGCTTAAAACTATTCAGATTTCTGATTACAACAGTTATGCAAACCTGTTAACTCGGCAACGAGCTCATGACCGCGTGGAAGTTGATTTAGAAGAAAACAAAATTTATCTTTATCATCATGACTATCCAGGCGACATACATCCAGAATGCATTGAAAAGTTGTAGAAAAAACAATTTTTGCGTGTGTGTGCGCATTTGTGACCTAGCCCCTCTATTAGGCTTCAAATATGTTTCTTGGTTTTTTAGCCAGTTAGAAGTTGAGAGATGTTGAGATGGGTTGAGGGTTGTCTAGAATTCTGTCTATTAAGATTTAGTGTAACAGTTATTTGATTAGGGACGCTTTTTTTTAAATGTGGCACGTTTTTGCTTTTAGTAACACTTATATGTTTAGATGCTGCTTAAATTTTAGGTGAAGGTGACGGGTATGTCTATTGTAGAAGTAGGTCCTAAATATCGTGTAACCATTACGCAGAGTGTGCGTAAAAAAATTCCTGTTAAGGTTGGGCAGAGAGTGTATTTGTTAGCTAGGTTTCCTTACATGATTTTGATTCCAATTCCTGAAAAGGTCGATGAGGCTCTAGCTGAGTTAATTGGCGATATAAAATACAGTAGAGAAGAACGAAAACGGGCTGAGGAACAGTTTTTGAAGGAGGCAACATAAGCTTGGAAAACGATTTTATGGTTGAAACTGAATTTCTTTTTGGTTTTCAGCCAAAAGACAAGCATTATGACCTTGCATCTAACATTTTGAAAGCGTACACGGCAACTAAGCCTTTTTCTCTTTATTATCCAGTTTCAGCTTTGGTTGAGATTCGTGAGGTTATGGCAAGTCACAAGAAGGCTGCTGAGGAAAGACTTAACGCCCTCACGTTCATTAAGACAAAGGCTGTATTGTTTGGTCTTCATGAGAAAGGGCTTTCTTCCGACGACTTAATCTTATGTGAAGATTTATTGATGCAGCATCGTTTCTTAACTTTCTTTGATGGATTACACGCTTCTGTAGCGTTGAACAATAAACTTTTGATTATTTCAAACGATGATGTCTACGATGAACTTGGAATAAAAAGACTCTCCTTCAAAGACTTCCTAAACCTTTTCAAAAAGTAAATTTCTGAATTTCATGATCCAAATAGGCTGTGATAGAGACAGAGACGGGTAGAGGGGGGTCTAGAACCCGCCTATTTGGAGCATAATAGCCTAATAGGTGCTGGTAGAGACAGAGACTGGCATAGGGGACTTACAATTTATCCACCTTCGCTTATTGAAAGAATTTTTACCATCAACCATACGGAAAACGTGAACTGTACAACCAAGAAGTGCAATGTGCAAGCTTAGAAAAACTCGCGAAACTCATCCACGTTACAGCACCACTATTACAGACCAAGCTCTATCTCTTTTGGCAAAATCATTCTCTGAAAACTTAAACTCATTCAGTATATGAAAGATAAATTGCAAAGTAGCGAGAAGGTTTCAAACTCTAAGGTGTCTCGTTATTCTCATATTTCGCATGTCTATGTCACTTTACGAGAACTACTTCTTTTGCGAGCATACAGTTGGATTCCCTCCCGCAAATATTGAATGTAGCTGTCTCGCAGTAGCATGTTTCGTGTTCTGGCGCTTAGGTGGACCAGTGGGATTACAAATACCTCATGGTTTGGAGGAGGCGAACAACTTTTGAAGAGAAATCCATGAACGTTTGAAACGGTCTCTTTGTCTCTATCCGGGTCTACTTTGCTTTCCCACCTTTGATAAGCTTTCAATTTAAATTGCCCTTTCAATGCTTCCCAAACACGCGTTCCGAAACTTATTATTAATCGTGGTTTTACTAAGCTGATCTCCCGTTGTAGATGTTTAACAGCGTGTTCAACGTGTTTTTCTTCGATTTCCGAAGTCGTGCACCAGTATTTTATAAGGTCCGTCACATAAAAATCATCAAAGAATTCATGCTTAATGTATTCTTCATGGTTATCAAGGTCTATCAGTTTATACTCCTTGAATAAATTAAGAAAACGCTCGATGAATTTGCGATTTTTTCTAAACAAAAACCAATCTGAAAAATACCTTTGATGTACTTTAACCCTCTGCTTTAGGTTATGCGCAGATTCAGCCTCTTCCATTTCAAGACTTCGTCGTTTTGACGTAGACAACGGATTTTGTAAGACTAACATAAATTCATAGGGTGTTGTGTGGTCTGCATAAAACGTAAACCCCTTATCCTTGAAAGGACACCGTGCGCAGTCCCTTATTTCGTTGAATATTTTTTCTATATCAGTAATTTTGCTCACTCTCATTTTTAGTTGTATTCTGAAAGTTTAGACGTGTTTACGATATAGAACTATCCATCTGAATATCTTTTTGCGTTTAAAGGAAGGAAGACTGCCTGGGACATTAAGTTTTGCCAATTTCGTATTCATAAACCAAAAATGGAGTTAGCTGAGCACTTCGAGCCCAGCTTTGTCGTAGATTTTCTTCAGCCTCTCCAATTCTTTCCCTGTATAAAATTTGGCTATCCTGTTTTGGGAGTTCGACCCTGAAAGACATCCACATATAGCACGTACATAGAGAGAGAAAAGAGAGTATAGAAAGAGAATTATGCGCTGTTTTTAACTTACTTTGTAGAGGTATGCGTCTTCTTTTTCTCCCGCCTCAGAGACCACGCCAATCTTTTTCAAAGCAATAATATGCCTTAGCACTTCTTTTGGGCTGATTTTTGTGGCTTCAGCAAGCTCCTTTATGGTTTGCGGACCTTTCTCTTTTATTTCAACTATTATCATTTGGCGTTCTATCTCATCCTTCATGATTTTCAAAGACACAGCCTTGTACCTTTGCTCATCCACTTTAAGCCCAGCCTGTTGTATTCCAATAACCCATCTGAGCCTCTGCGCCTTAAACGCTTCAATCGCCGCATCAGTCTTCGTCAAAGGATTCGGACCCAACTCCTTAATTCGCTGCGTTGTATCTCGAATCAAAGCAGCAAACTTTTCACCTTCACCAGCAGAAATCCATTCTAATCTAAGCCTTTCAGGTTCAATTCCTAAATGTTTAAGCGCTTCTTTAATGAATGCAAATCGTCTTTCCATCATGTAGTTTCCTTGAACATAATGGCAGTCGCCTGGATGACACCCCGTTATGAGCACGCCGTCGGCTCCGTCTTTAAACGCTTCAAGAACAAACGTCGGCTCAATTCGTCCACTGCACATAACCCTAATAATGCGTACATTTGTAGGATATTCAAAACGGCTTGTCCCAGCTAAATCGGCGCCAGCGTAACTGCACCAGTTACAACAGAAAGCCAAGATGACGGGGTCAAATTCTGTTTCTTCCATATTAGATTTCCTCCATTAACGCTGCTTTAACTTGCGCAAGAATTTGCTCATCTGTATAATGCTGCATGGTTATGGCTCTTCGGGGGCATTCAGCAGCACAGGCTCCGCAGCCTCGGCAAAGAGCAGCAATAGTATGCGACTTCCCCTCTTCAAGATAATGAGCCCCATAAGAACAAATGTCCTCGCAAAGCCCACAACCAATACATTCCTTCTCATCAACCACAGAAGTCAAAGCCTCCGTACGCATTTTCTTATTCGCCATAAGCGTCGAAGCCCGAGCAGCCGCAGCCTTAGCTGAAACAATTGATTCAGGAACATCCTTCGGACCTGAAGCAGCGCCTGCTAAGAAAATTCCATCCATCTGCGTGTCAACTGGTCTAAGCTTCAAGTGAGCCTCCATCAAGAAGCCATCTTGACTTATTGGAACTTTCAGCATTCTCGCCAAAAGAACCTCTTCTTTCCGTGGAATCAACGGCGTGGACAACACAACCCAATCGCAGGGAAGCTTCATTTCTCGACCTACCAAAGCATCATAGGCTTCCACAATTAGTTTGCCTTCAGGTCCCTGCGTGATTTCAGGAGTCACTTCTTCAATGTGCTTCACAAATTTCACTTGATTCTCCCGTGCTGTAGAGTAGAAGTCTTCGTATTCCTTGTAGACTCTGATGTCTCCATACAGGATGATAACGTCTGTTTGGGGAAACCTCTCCTTAATCAGTATAGCATTTTTAATGGCATTCATACAACAAATCTTAGAACAGTAAGGCCAGCCTTCCTCCTTCTTAGCCTTAAGAATCTTCGCCAATAGCCTCGCTGTATCAGACTTTGGAAAACCCGCAAGGTCAAGAGCGCGTATTTCACCTTTTCTAGCTCCCACACATTGAATCATGACAACTCTTTCAGGTGGCTTCTTGATTTTTCCATTCCTAAGTAATTCATCTAATTCTAATTGTGTCACAATGTTTGGATATTCTCCGTACTGGTAGAGACCTTTAGGCGGAGTATAATTCATTGCACCGCAAGCAACAATGATGGTTCCAACCTCAACGTCTCGTTTTCCACCATTATTCGAAAGCGTAACTTTGAAATTTCCAACATAACCATGCACATCAGACACCACAGTCGAAACCAACGTTTCAACATTCTTATTCATTGTCACCGCTTCTATCGTGGGCATTAAAATTTCGCTTGTATCCTGCATAGTTGGATACAACTTGTGCAGTCTTCGAAGGTTTCCACCCAGTTCAGCTTCTTTCTCAACTAAGTAAACTTTGAAGCCTTGATTGGCAAGAGTTAAAGCAGCTGTCATGCCTGCGATGCCTCCGCCGATGACTAAGGATGTGTCTTTAATGTCAAGTTCAGGCTCTTCCTGAGGCATCAGCCACGTAGCCCTCGCCACAGCCATCCTAACTATATCTTTCGCCTTCTTTGTCGCCTTTTCGGGTTGATGCGCATGAACCCAACTGCATTGTTCACGTATGTTCGCCATCTCAAACAAATACTGGTTTAACCCAGCCTCTCTGCAAGCAGACCTAAACAATGGCTCATGTGTCCTAGGTGTGCAAGAAGCTACGACTACACGATTCAAATTATACTTCTTTATGGCTTCTTTTATGGAGTCTAACCCAGCCTCAGAACAAGTGTAAATATTATCTTCACTGTAGGCAACATTAGGAAGAGTCCTAGCATACTTAACAACTTCTGGAACCTTCACAACGCCGCCTATGTTGATGCCGCAGTGACATATGAAAACTCCAATACGAGGCGCTTCTTCTCCCATTACACCCTCCTCTCCAAAATTTCAGCCACTCTAGCAGCTGTGGCGCTTCCCTGCATAATAGAATCTGGAATATCACCTGTTTTTGGTCCCAAACAGTAGCCACAAGCAAAAATGCCTGGAACAGTTGTGTCAACTGGATTTGTAAGAATGTTTGACGCCTTGAAAAATCCGTAGTTGTCAACTTCTACGCCTAAGACCTTAGCTAATTCGCTGGCATCTGTTCGGGGCACAAGGGCTGGGCAGATTACCACCAAATCAAACACTGTATTATCTATTCTTCCAGCCACAGTGTCTTCATACCATACAATGAGATTCTTTGTCTCAGAGTCCTCCATTATTTCGCCAGGACTACTTCGAATGAATCGCACGCCGTATTCGCTTTTAGCTCGATTGATGAATTCTTGGAAGCCCTTTCCAAACGCTCGTAAATCAATATAGAATATGCTAACTGTCGAGTTAGGTTCATGCTCCTTGATGAGAACTGCATCTTTAACTGAGTATTTGCAGCAGATGCTGGAGCAATAGGTGGTTCCGAATCGTCTGTCCCTAGACCCAACACATTGTATAAACGCTATTTTCCTCGGTATTTTTCCATCAGAAGGTCTAATCAAATGTCCACCTGCTGGTCCAGAGGCGCAGAGCAGTCGCTCCAGTTCTAGAGCTGTTATAACATTCTTGTAACGTCCATATCCATACGTTGGGATTTGCGTTGGGTCGAAGAGGTCGAAGCCTATGGCTACCACTATGGCGCCAACGTTTAATTCAACTTCTTGGGGTTGCTGTTTAAGGTCAACTGCGCCTGCTTGACACGTTTTTTGGCAGAGTCCGCATTCTATGCAGTTTACTTTGTCAACTGTCATGGCTCTGGGCACCGCTTGGGGAAAAGGCATGTAAATGGCTTTGCGTGTTCCTAATTGTTCATCAAACTCGTTGGGCACCTCAACGGGACAATGCTGAGCGCAGACGCCGCAGCCTGTGCATTTTGTTTCATCAACGTATCTGGGTTTTCTATGAACAGTAACTGTAAAGTTTCCAGCAGAGCCTTTGACTCCTTTTACTTCAGAATATGATAGTAGTTGAACGTTGGGATGATGGGAACAGTCTATCATTTTAGGCGCTAAGATGCACATGGAGCAGTCCATTGTTGGAAAAGTTTTGTCTAATTGTGCCATTCTGCCGCCTATGCTGGGCGACTTTTCAACTAGGTATACTTTGTATCCTCTGCTCGCCAAGTCCAATGAAGCCTGTATGCCTGATATTCCGCCGCCAACAACCATAACTGTCTTTTCTACCATTTTTTCTCGCTCCTTATAACCTGTCCTTAAAGAGGTCTGTTATGGGAATTCTGTGCGCCTTGACCTCCCAGTCTTCGAGTTTCATGCCCATCCCCATCCGTAGTAACTCGATAAAGTGTATGACGGGCAGATTGTATTCTTCGTTAAAATGCCTCTTAACCTCTAACTGCCCTAAATCAAGCTGCAAGAAACAGAAAGGACAAACTGTGACTACAGCTTGAACCTTAGCATCTTTTAAAGCCATGAGCTTTTGCCTTGACACCTGTCTGGCTAGGTCATCATTTATGTCTCGTAATGGACCTCCGCAACACATCTCCTTGCGTTCGTAAGGAACAGATTCCGCACCTGTGGCTTGAACAAGCTCGTCTAAATCGTTGAAACTCCTCATGACCTCAAAGTGTATGCGTTTGGGCTTGGTCAAGTGGCATCCAGGTTGCGTTCCAACTTTTAATCCGTTGATTGGTTCCTTGATTGCGTTCTTGACTTTGCTTACTCCTACGTCTCCGTAAAGTACATCAACGAGGTTTTTGACATCAACCTTTCCTTTATACTCTTTGCCCACCTCAGAAAGTATCTGATTGACTTGGTCTCTGAGTTCAGGATTTCTCTTCAAAATTGTGTTCACCATTAACAATGATTCGTAGCAGTCGTTGCACAATGTCATGATGTTGAGTCCCATCTCTTCGGCTAAGCAGAGGTTGCGAGCGGCTAGCGCCAACCAACTTGCATGGTCAACTGATTGGATGCTGAACGGTGCACAACAGTTTGCTCCCTTCATATCAACCAGTTCGATTCCTAATTCTGGCAGAACCTTCCTAACCGAAACCTCATAGCTGAGTTCTCTGGCAGGTATGAGACAGCCCAAGAAAAACGCATATTTCATATTATTTTCACCATGGTCACTTAGACTGTATTATCTTGTCCATTCCCGTTTTCTTCAGAATTTTTTGCACTTCGTCCAATCCGTCTAAGGTGATTTTGCATAAGCCGAGGCTTTCTCTCTTGTCTAGAGCGGTTCTTATTGGATTTATGACGCGTGTTGTTTCATAGAGACTTTTAGCTTGAGCTGCAATCCCTGCTGGCATGTTGCCTTGTCTTACTGCGAGGTTTCTGATGGCAAACATGACTTCGCCGACGTCGCCACCTTGGGGACACCTGTCTAGGCATGTGAAGCAGGATAGGCAATACCATGGCAGTTGTGTGGGTAATACTTCTTTTTTGAAGCCTATGATGACCATTTCCATTAGTCGCCTCGGGTTGTGTTCACTGGTTAATCGGGCAACTGGACAGCTGCTTGAACAGCGTCCGCACTGAATGCATAATAGAATTCCTCTGCCTCTTGGAGTGTTGGCTATCTCTCCCATGAAACCTAGGTCAAGTTCACTCACAGAGTTTACTCTCTCCTATAACCCTTGTAGAAGGCTTTGTGAAACGAGCCTAATATGTTTTAGGTTTCTTCATATGTTAAGCTTAGCGCAAAAGGAAGTGGTCATATTAAGATGTTTCATTTGCAACATTATGTTGGAGTCCTGAGCTTTCAGCATAACATATTTTGCTCGGTTTCTCCAACGCTCTGTTTATAGCTATGACTGCTATGCCTGCGCCATTATCTGCTATTCTCCTTAAATCTAAGACAATAGTTCTGAGAATCTCCGATTCTGGAAGCTCCGCCATCAGTTTTTCATGCGTGCTTCGAATCACTTTTGTTATTTCTAAGACATTGTTGGCAATTTCGATGTTTCCGCTAAAAAGGCAGTCCATGGCTTTCAACAACACGCTTTGAGCCATTTCACTCAAATTCATTATTTTTCTCATCGCCTGCCTATTTGCTCTTTCTTTGATGTGATTTTTGAATTCTATTGCTCTCCTCGCTATGTCTTCAGCGTGGTCTGCAATTATTTCAAGATATCTGGCGATTAATGTATAATACAGGATTTGTGATGGTTCTTCCAAGCCTACTTTATCTGCAATGATTCGATCATGTTGGGCGGAGATAAGCAGTCGTGTGGCAAGCCAATACATCATGTCGGCTTCATCTTCCAGACGAAATGTAGCCTCAGCCATTTCTTGATTAGATTCTGTGAGCGCTTGCATGGCTTCACTGTTCATGGTTGATGCTATTATTGACAGTCTGCGCAGGAGCATGTCTATCTTGAATTTTGTAGGGTCTATGGAGCATTGAAGATCGATTTGCTGCGGTGTCTCTTGCACTATGCCCAAGCCCATAAGTCTGCGGGTGATTTGACGCACTTCTTCAGCGTGTATGCTGCTTATTCGTGTTGAAGAAACTACTTTGAACACGTCTCGTCCGAGTATGTAGTTTCCTACGATGAGTCTCTCCAGCATTCGGGGCTCATTGCATAGGTCTGAGTTTATTACGTATTCTTCAATCTGTGCTCTACGCTCTACCATGCTGCTTGGAATTAACTTTAATGAACCGTCTTTTTCAGGAAAAACCATTATGAGGTCGCCTTGTTTTAGACCTGTGCTTTTAACCCATTTTTTGGGAAGAGATACGCTGAAAGTTGCGTAGCCTACTCGTTGGACTTTGCGGCTTTCCATTTTGATGATTCCTTCTATTTACTTGTAATTACATGTATAAGTTTTATAAACATACTATATATATGTTACGTTTGAGTTACACTTAACATAAGAGGCTGAAATTCAATGCCAGAATGGGCAACAATAAGCATCCGAGCAGAACTAATAGAAGAAATAAGAAAACTAATGAAAAAAACAGGACGCTACAGAAGCCTATCAGAATTTGTATCAGAAGCAATCAGACTTCGCCTAGAAAAAACAACTCGCCAAGGCGAAATAATCACAGAATTACCTGAAGAAGAGGCTCCATCATTAACACCAAATGTGCAGGTAACCCCAGTTTCCATGGTGACCCCCGAGATAACAGAAGGCACCAGAGGTTACATAAACGTTCAACTGCAACGATCAGAACAGATCTGGTGGGTTTTAGTCCGACTTTTCGGCGACCTTGTGCGAAAAGATGTTAAAGTTGATGCTGATTATGCACGTCAACTGCGAAACTGTAGAACCTTGATAAATTTTGCCCGCTCTCACGTAAGTCCTGAAGGAGACATAGAATTAGCCAATGAAAGACTACCAGATCTGCAGTATAGCGTTGAAAAGGTTAAACGCGACCTCATCGCAACCGCCATCTGCGTCTGTGACGACTACGCCAAAGATTGGATAAATGAAATCGACAAAGCTGAACGAGGCGAACTTCAAGAAATTCCAGCTGTTGGACCAAAATTTGTTTCAGGTTTACCTAGAAATAGCAGTATTGGATGGACAAGAATAACATTGTCAAAGCCCATTGCAAAAGAAAGAGTGGAAGAAATCTCAAGGACGCTCAATGTAGAAGTCACACCTGAAAACAGTCTGCATTTCATCGTGCGCGGCGAGAAAAAAACAGTCAAAAAAGCTGTTGAAATGCTTTATAAGCTTCAATCAGGGTAAAAACTCGACAAGCCTTTCGAAAAGGAGAGGAAAAAATTGGGCGGCAAAGTGGGCGCAACACTCATCGTGGGCGGTGGAATCGCTGGAATTCAGGCAGCGCTTGATTTGGCAGACGCTGGATTCAAAGTCTACTTGCTGGATGAATCGCCGAGCATTGGAGGAACCATGGCTCAGTTGGACAAGACGTTTCCAACAAACGACTGCTCCATGTGCATCTTAGCGCCCAAACTTGTAGGCGCTGGGAGACATCCAAACATCCAGTTGATAACCAATGCAAGGCTCGAAGAGGTCAACGGTGAGGCGGGAAATTTCCAGGTTAGAATATTGAAGAGACCCAGATTCGTGGACGAAGACAAATGCAACGGCTGCGGCGTCTGCGCTCAACACTGTCCCGTTGAGGTGCCCAATGAATTCGACGAGAGATTAGGCGTTCGAAAGGCAATATACGTTCCATTTCCACAGGCGGTTCCCTTAAAATACGTAATCGACGAAGAAAATTGTCTCAAATGCGGATTGTGCAAGCAAGTCTGTAAAGCAGGAGCCGTTGATTTTGACCAAAAACCCGAAGTTCTCAACCTCGATGTTGGAGCAATTATTCTGTCTCCTGGTTTTGAAGAGTTTGACCCTCGCTTAAAAAGCATGTATGGTTATGGCAGATACGCCAACGTTATTTCCAGCATCGAATTCGAACGAACCCTAAGCGCATCTGGACCATACGGCGGAAAAATTCTGCGCCCTTCAGACGGAACGATTCCGTGGAGGATAGCCTTCATACAGTGTGTGGGTTCCCGTGATGCCTTGGTGGGCAACAACTATTGCTCCTCTGCCTGTTGCATGTACGCCATAAAAGAATCAGTTATAGCTATGGAGCATACTTCAGGCGTTCATTGCACCATATTTTTCATGGATATGCGGGCTTTTGGAAAAGAATTCGATGCATACTACAATCGAGCTGAGGAAGAGTATAAAGTTAGATTTGTACGGTCAAGAGTTTCAAGCGTTCATGAAATTCCTGAAACACACAATCTGCTAGTGCGCCATGTGGAAGAAGAAACGCCGAAAGACGAAGAATTCGACCTCGTAGTATTATCGGTTGGAATGAAACCGCCCAAAAACGCTCAAGAATTAGCCAAAATTCTCGGCATAAAATTAAACAAATACAATTTCTGTGCAACAAACACCTTCACGCCCGTGGAAACATCTCGTCAGGGAATTTATGTTTGCGGCGCCTTTGCTTCTCCAAAGGATATTCCTGAAAGTGTGGCTCAAGCCAGTGGCGCAGCTGCTAAGGCAGGTAGCATAATAGCGTCGGAGAGAGGCAAACTAACCGTTGCGAAGGAGTATCCGCCTGAAAGAGACGTATCTGGCGAGGAACCCCGCATTGGCGTGTTTGTGTGTCACTGCGGCATCAATATAGGCGGTGTGGTTAATGTTCCAGAAGTAGTTGAATACGCTAAAAGGTTGCCCAATGTTGTTTACGCTGAGCATAATCTTTACACTTGTTCACAGGATACGCAGAAGGGTATTCGTGAAAGAATTAAAGAACACAATCTGAACCGTGTAGTCGTGGCTTCTTGCACGCCTAGAACACATGAGCCATTGTTCAGAGAAACTGTTCGAGAAGCGGGATTAAACATTTACCTCTTTGAAATGGCCAACATCAGAGACCAATGCTCATGGGTTCACATGCACCAGCCTATAGCAGCCACAGAAAAAGCCAAAGACTTGGTAAGGTCAGTTGTCGCCAAAGCTCGTTTATTGAAGCCGTTGCTCAAACCCATGATAAAAGTTGTTCCCGCAGCACTAGTTATTGGTGGAGGCTTATCAGGCATAACCGCTTCTTTAGAGTTAGCAAAACAAGGTTTTGAAGTCCATCTAGTTGAGAATGATAAGGAATTGGGCGGATACGCCCGCAAAATCCATTATTTACTCGGGTCTGAAGACCCACAGGAACAGTTGAAATCACTTGTTAAAGAAGTTATGGAAAACGATAAGATTCATGTTTACTTGAATTCGGATGTAAGCGACATTAAGGGTTATATTGGAAATTTCAAGACAACGCTGAACAACAATGGAAGCAAGAAAGAGATTGAACACGGAATCGTCATCATTGCAACAGGCGCCATAGAGTACAAGCCAACAGAGTATCTGTATGGCACCGATGAAAGAGTTCTAACTCAGCACGAGTTGGAAGAAAAACTTGCCAAGGGCGATTTTAACGCAAAAATGGTTGCCATGATACAGTGCGTCGGTTCAAGAAACCATGAACGCCCCAACTGCTCAAGAATATGCTGCGGTCAAGCAGTGAAAAACGCATTAAAAATTAAGGAGTTAAGCCCTGAAACCGATGTTTACGTCTTGTACAAGGATATGCGAACCTTCGGATTTATGGAAGATTATTACCGTGAAGCAGCCGACCAAGGAGTTATATTCATACGCTTCGACGACGAAACCAAACCAGAAGTCACCAAAGAAAACGATAAACTCCGAGTTACAGCTTGGGAACCCGTTTTAAAAACATGGATTCCAATCGCCCCTGACCTTCTCGTTTTAAGCGTGGCTACTGTTCCCAACCCTGACAATGAACGCTTAGCTGGAATGTTGAAGGTGCCTTTAAACAAAGACAAATTCTTCTTGGAAGCGCACATGAAACTTCGTCCAGTGGACTTCGCCACAGAAGGTGTATTCCTCTGCGGTATGGCGCATTCGCCGAAGTTTATTGATGAAAGCATATCGCAAGCGTGTGCAGCCGCTGCCAGAGCAGCAACTGTTCTGTCGAAAACGGCGCTTGAAATGGAAGGCAGCATAGCCAGCGTTGATAAAGAACTTTGCAGCGGATGCAAAATCTGTGTGTCTGTTTGTCCCTACAACGCCATTGAAATGGAAGAGAGCAGTGAAAAACCAGTGGCAAAAGTGCTTGAAGCATTATGCAAAGGCTGCGGCGTCTGCGGTTCATCTTGTCCAGTGAAAGCAATTACTATGGGACATTTTACAAATGAGCAGGTTTTGGCTCAGGTTAAGGCTCTATTAACGGAGGAAGCAACCGCATGACAGAAACTAGGTTTGAGCCAAAAATTGTCGGTTTTCTCTGCAACTGGTGTGCCTATGCAGGCGCCGACTTGGCAGGAGTTAGCAGGTTGCAGTATCCGCCTAACGTGAGAATTATTAGGGTGATGTGCAGTGGGCGCATAGACCCAACGTTTATTCTTGAAGCGTTTAAAGACGGAGCAGACGGCGTACTAGTCGCAGGCTGCCATATCCCATCAGACTGCCATTATCTTTCAGGCAACTTTAAGGCTCAGAGGAGAATCTTTCTCTTAAAGAATGTTATTAAGCAGTTGGGCATTGAGCCTGAAAGACTCAGACTAGAATGGATTTCAGCCTCTGAAGGAGACCGATTTGCCACAATTATTAGAGAAATGGTAGAAGAAGTGAGAAAACTCGGTCCAAGTCCATTAAAAAATGGAGGAAAAAAACTATGAGTGAAAAGAAAGAAGCGCAGTCAAAAGAAGTCGAAACGAAAGCAACATTGAAGTTTTCAGACATTGACATGAAGTTCAAGAATGAAGTTAAAAAGATTCCAGGCGGAGAACGTCTCATGATGTGCTTCCAATGCGGCACTTGCACAGCCGACTGCCCCATCGCCAGATTCAGCGACTCATACAGACCTAGAAAAATCCTTAGAATGGCACAGTTAGGATTAAAAGATAAGGTTCTATCGAGCGACCAGCTTTGGCTATGCGCAGCCTGCTACACATGTGTTGACCATTGCCCCCAAGATGTAGAAGTATCCAGCGTTATCAGGGCTCTCAGAAACATAGCGATAAGAGAAGGCTACATACCGTCTAGTTTCAAAGAATTAGCAGGAGCCATTTTAGAAACAGGCTTAGCCTACAAGATTCCTGAACTCCGATTGAAAAAACGGCAAGAAGCAGGATTGCCTCCCTTGCCAAAGGCTAATTTGGAAAGCGTTTCGAAACTGTTCAACCAAACAGGTTTTGCAAAATTAATGAAGAAAGAAACAGGAGGAAAAGCTGATGCCCAAGCTTAAGTATTTGCTGTTTCTCGGATGCGCCATACCCTACAGAGAAGCCAGTTACGAAATCTCAGCTAGAAAAGTTGCTGAAAAATTAGACATAGGATTAGTTGAGATGCCCGACTACAACTGCTGTGGATTGCCATTAGACCCAGCGAACCATGACATAATGCTCACTTTAGCTGCTCGAAACCTTTGCATTGCAGAACAACAAGGACTGAACATTATGACTCTCTGCCCAGGATGCGCTGGAACCCTGCGCAAAGTGAACAAGATGCTTAAAGAAGACAAACACGAACGAGAAAGAATCAACGGCTACCTGAAAACCATTGGAATGGAGTTTAAGGGAACCATCGAAGTTAAACATTTAATGCAGGTTCTCGCCGAAGATGTTGGACTTGAAAAGATTAAGGCAACCGTTCAGAGACCATTAACCAACATCATTGTAGCCGAACACAGTGGATGTCACATTGTGCGCCCACAGAAACTCATAGGCTTCGACGACCCAGAAAACCCCAAGATTCTTAAAAGCCTAATCGAAGTAACTGGCGCCAAATGCCCTGATTATTTAGACGAAACCGAATGTTGCGGTGCACCCATAGTAGGCGTAAACGACAAGATTCCCCTTTCTTTGACACATGACAAACTCGTTCACATGAAGGCTGTTAACGCTCAAGCAATCATAACTGTTTGCCCATTCTGCCACATGATGTTCGACACTAATCAGGCGAGAATTGAAAGAATGTTCAATGAAACATATGGTATGCCAGTTTTGCATTATCCGCAGTTGCTGGGCTTAGCTATGGGCTTCAGTCCAGAAGAGCTTGCCATAAAAGAACTGAGAGTTGACGCTTCAAAAGTGGTAAGTCTAGTATGAACAAGCAAAAACTGAAATTCGCCTTCTACTGGGCTGCCAGCTGCGGCGGCTGCGAAATAGCTGTTCTCGACGTTAACGAGAAGATATTAGATATTGTTGCTCTCGCAGACATTGTGTTTTGGCCCGTCGCCATGGATGTCAAGTATAAAGACGTTGAAGCCATGCCTGACAAGAGCATAGATGTTTGCTTCTTCAACGGTGCCATTCGAAACGAAGAAAATGAGCATATGGCTAAACTGCTTCGTAAGAAGGCTAAGGTTCTAGTTGCCTTCGGCTCCTGCGCCCACGAAGGATGCGTTGTTGGACTCGGTAACCTTTCAGACAGAAAAGAAATGTTTGAAAGAATCTATCTTCAAGAGCCTTCAGTAAATAATCCTGAAGCAGTGGTTCCCCAAACTTCCTTCAAAGTGAAAGAAGGCGAATTGACCTTACCAGAATTTTATGACACAGTGAAAACATTAGACCAAACTGTAGATGTTGATTATTACTTGCCAGGTTGCCCACCGCCTGTTAAACTCATCGCCAACGCTGTGGAAGCGATTGCGAAGGGTCAACTGCCGCCGAAAGGGTCAGTTTTAGCTCCAGAAAAATCTGTCTGCGACCAATGCCCGAGGAAAAAAGAAGAAAAAAAGATTTCCAAGATTTACAGAGTTTATGAAAAAGTTCCTGAGCCTGAAAAATGTCTCTTGGAGCAGGGAATAATTTGTATGGGTCCCGCAACTAGAGGCGGCTGTGAAGCTCAATGTTTACGGGTTGATTATCCTTGCACAGGCTGCGGTGGACCATGTCCCAACGTGACTGAACAGGGAGCAGCCATGTTAAGTGCTTTGGCATCAATTATGGGCTTAAATGATGAAAAAACGGTTGATCCGCAAAAGTTGATTGATCAAGTTAAGGATCCTCTTGGCACATTCTACAAGTATTCTTTGGCGCATTCAATTCTTAGGCGGAAGGTGAAAAAATGACTGAGTTTAAACAGATAACCATAAATCCAATTACACGGTTGGAAGGTCACGGAAAAATAGAGATATTTCTCAATGACGAAGGAAACGTTGAAAACGCTTACTTGCAGGTTCCAGAGCTTAGAGGGTTTGAAAGATTCTGTGAGGGAAGAAAAGCCGAAGATTTGCCTATAATCACTACGCGCATATGTGGTGTTTGTCCAGTTGCGCATCATTTTGCTTCCACTAAAGCCTTAGACGCAGCCTTTCACGTTGATCCTCCTTCAGCGGCGAAAAAACTGAGGGAGTTAATGTATAATGGCTATTTTTACTACGATCATACCTTGCATTTTTATTTCTTAGGGGGACCAGACTTTGTGGTTGGTCCAGATGCACCAGCGGCTGATAGAAATATTTTGGGTGTCATCAAAAAGGTTGGTCTTGATGTTGCTAAAGAAGTTATTAAGAATAGGGCTTATGGACAAAAAATCACGGCTATTCTCGGTGGAAAAGCAACGCATCCCGTGTGTGGACTGCCAGGAGGTATAAGCAAACCGCTGAGTGAAGAGGATAGAAAAGAAATTGAAATGATGGCGAAGACTGGTGTTGAATTTGCAAAGTTTTCGTTGAAGGTCTTCGATGACATTGTGTTGAAGAATAAGAATTACGTGGATTTGATTGTTAATGGACCTTACACACATAAAACGTATTATATGGGCTTGGTTGACAGGAATAATAAAGTGAATTTTTACGATGGGCAAGTTAGAGTGGTTGACCCAAAAGGCAAGGAATTCGTAAAGTTTGACGCTTCCGAATACCTAAACGTAATTGAGGAACATGTTGAACCTTGGACTTATGTTAAACTTCCATATTTGAAAAAAATAGGGTGGAAAGGCTTGCAAGACGGCGCTGAAAGCGGTATTTATCGGGTTGGTCCGCTGGCTAGGTTAAATGCTTCTGATGGCATGGCTACACCTTTGGCGCAAGAAGAATACAAACGAATGTATGAAACCCTCGGCGGAAAACCTGTGCATTCCACGTTGGCTTTTCATTGGGCTAGACTCATCGAATTATTATACGCAACTGAACGATGCTTAGAGTTGAGCCAAGACCCTGAAATAACAAGCAAAGATGTGAGAAATCCGCCAAATGAGCCCGGTGAAGGCGTGGGCATTGTTGAAGCGGCAAGAGGCACGTTGATTCACCATTACCAACTAGATAAAGAAGGCTTGGTTAAGAAGTTGAATTTGATTGTAGCTACAACAAATAATGCTCCAGCCATATGCATGTCAATTAGAGACGCGGCTAAAGGCTTAATTAAAAATGGAATAGTCAACGACGGCTTACTGAACATGGTTGAAATGGCTTTCAGAGCCTACGACCCATGCTTCGCCTGCGCCACACACTTCGCAGTAGGCAAAATGCCCATGCAACTCAACATCTACGACCACAACAAAAAACTATTAAAAACTGTAAGAAGATAAGCTCTTTAGAAAACACTTGAATTGCGCTAATTCCATCAACTGCAATTTCTATTATTTAAGTTAAAACAAGCCTTTCCCATGCTGTTCTAAACTGTAGTATTTTATTTACGCTACTTATTTTTCCAATGATTAGGGAGGCTGTGCGGTGAGGAAGGGTATAGAGTTTCTCATTGCCTTAGGGTTGGCTTCGTTTTTCGCAGTGAACTTGGTTTTTGTATCTCTTGTGATTCCCATCAATATGATTCACCCATACCTTCTGAAAGTCTCTCATGATTATTGGTGGCCGCCTGCAGAGGCTGTTGAAGGTCTCAGGCCTCTCGGCTATAGTTTGTTCCTAGGTTTGTTGGCTTTGATATTCGCTGGCTTTGTGGCTCGGAGAGAACGGCTGAGCGTTTTAGGTTCAATAGCTTTGTATCTGCCAACGTTTGGTTATTTTGCCTTTGCCATGTTTTTTCTTGCAGGCGTTGGCGTCTTGAGAATATTATGGTTGCCTTTGATTGATATATCTCCGCATGTCCTTAGGCTTGGGGACATCGTATACTTGCCATATACTGCTTTGACTCTTGTGTTGATTCCAATGTTTTTGATGGCTGGAATTTCGGCCACAGAATTTTACATTCCGTTATCGATGATAATAATTTGGTTAGGGCTTCTGTTTTTCGTTCTCGGTGCATCGACATGGCTTTATGGTAGGTTCAAAGGATGTAAAATAATAGATTTTTGGATATACAAGGGTTCAAGACATCCGCAATACTTAGGCTTTCTCTTGTGGAGTTATGGAATACTGTCGCTAGCGACTTTTATTGGCGTTCGGAGGGGAGGCTATCTCCCGGAACCAAGTCTGCCTTGGCTCATTTCAGCCTTAATAATAGCTGGGGTTGCTTTGCATGAAGAAATCATAATGACTAAAAAACATGGCGAAAAGTACCTGCGATACAGGGATGGCACATGGTTTATGGTACCTCTTCCAAAGCAGGTTTCAACTTTGATAACTGCACCAGCAAGGTTCTTGTTGAAGAAGAATTGGCCAGAAAATGCAAAAGAAGTAGTTTACGTAGTAATACTCTATGGCGCTATACTTGTTTTACTATCGCTTCCTTTAGCCTTGCTTTTTCCAATTAGGTAACAGCATGGCTGTGTTCACGGGCAAATCAAGTATTTGGGAAGCTGAAAGTCGCTTAGACTTTTGATGCCCGCTGCTTTCATTGATTCCTACGGCTCAGAGTTCTTTTAAGTGAGTGTAGAAAGCCAGTGCGAAGAAGATGTATCCAGCGTGGAAAAATAGCTCCAATGGATGCCCTTCATAATAGATACCATAAAGATTAGTGTAACTCAGCAATAGGTCTCCAAACACATTCATTAAAATGCCGCCATTGAGCAGAAGCCAAGCGCCCTTAACCCTTCCCTTAAGCCCAGTCATGCTGAACATGAGAAGACAAAGCATAGCCTGTGTGAATAACAGAAGGTCAAACAGAGGATACGCAAACGTGACGAACAGCGTTGCCAAATTCACAGTGGATGCTTTTCCCCGCGCAAGTAGCAGGATAGAAGGTATTATGCACGCACTTGTAGGCAAAGTAACAGCAGTTGCAATAGCAACAATTTTACCAGATATCACATTGTGAAATATCCCAATGTAAATGAAAATGGCAAAAAATAAGGCACCATAACCCAGAAGCCTGTAAACATCAGCAATTGATGGATACGGATTGCGGATGTTGAAGACCAGTGTTGAAACGGACCAGCTGAGTTCGCTGAAGAACCAGAATATCATTCCCAAAGTGAAGCAGAGCCAAATCTTAGAAAGTGTGCTCTCAAGGTTTTCCCAATAATGGCGCAAAGCTAAGCCTGAAGCCAGTAAAGAAATACCTGCTACCATGGGACGCAAAAAATTGGAAAAGAAAGTCAAAAAATCAGAGTGTGCTTTTAAAAAGTAAATTAATGTCAACCCTAAAATGAAAAAGAAAGCCAATGAATAAAGCATTTTCAGGCTGATTTTAAGACGGCTAGTTGACATATGATCACCGTGACCCTTAGCAATATGCACGAGGCCATTGTGAAAGTCATCTTCTTCTTGAGGGTTTAATGCTTCTGAATAATGAATCATAATTTGAAGAATAGAAAAAGGGTTGAGGCTAAACCCTAGTTTATACTAGAAGTTTTGAAGGCGTAGAAAGAAAAAAGTTGAGATTTGCTTAGACTTTGATGCCTGCGGCTTCCATTGATTCTTTGAACAGTTTCTTTGCAACCGCTATCCTTGCTTTCTGCGACAGTATGTCTTTTGTCACGAAGTCTAACGCTTCTTCGGGACACCATTTGACGCATTTTGGGTCACCATCACATAGGTCGCAGATTCTAACTTTTTTCAGTTCAGGATGCAATGTGATGGCGCCGTAGTCACATGCTTCGATGCACCAGCTGCAGCCGTCGCATTTGTCGTCGTCTATCATAATTACACCTGTTTGCTCAGACTGAGTCAAAGCCTCTCGTGGACAAGCAGTTACACATGGGGCTGGAGTGCAGAGTCTGCAGGTAATTGAAATGTTGATGAGTGGATGCAACCGCATAGTGCGTATTCGAGACTTCTGCGCACTGAAGACGTTTTCTTTGGTTAAGGAGCAAATGTATTCGCATATGGCGCAACCTGTACACTTGTCTGGGTCGCAGGAAACCATTTTCCATTTTGCACTTTCCGCTTTTGGAACAGCTGCCAATTTTTATTCCTCCTCCTTTGCCTTCTTTCTTGGTTTTTCAGTTTTTTCTTTAACTATGTAAACTAGGTCTTCCATTCCGATTTCGTTGAGTTTCTCAACTGTGGGCACACCGTCTTTTGTCCAGCCTCTCACTTCGTAATAATCGTCTAGGAGTAGGTCTAAGTCTTCTTGACTTACAAAGCTGCCTTTTGCCACGCCTTCGTCTGGTATGGGCACATTCATGACTTTCCAAGGCACTGTGTCATCTTTTCGGGTTAAGCCTTCACGAATGTTAAAAAGCCTGCCCAAATTGTTGATTCTTTCACCTGCCTTCTGCAACTCTTCAGGCGTCATTTCTATGCCCGTGACAGCACTGTACAAGGCTGCCAAATCCTTGTAACCTTCAAAGTATGTGCCCCTTGAAAACTTGCAAACAATGAGTGAGTCAATAATTGTGTACAGGTCTTCGGTTTCTTTGACTAGTTTTCCTCTGCCCTTCTCAGCCTTAAACCTGTTCACTTTGCCAGCTACGTCGGGTCCGTAAGCTCCATGCCTATTATGGTCGGCTCCACGGAAAGAAACCGCATAGCCCAACGCCGCTGTTTTTAATCCGCGAATGTCGTAGCCAGTCATCTCCACGCCTTTAATATGAACTGCATAGTTTGGTGCAGTCTTGCCGATTTTTTCAGCTGCCAGTTTCACCCCTTCAGCGAGCACGTCTCCTAAGCCTTCTCTGAGGCTGATTCTCTTTATCATCTCTAACATGGCTTCGTGGTTGCCGAAGTTGAGTTCTAAGCCGCTCAATTCTTCTTTGCCGATGAGCCCATGTTCATAAAGGTCCATAGCGAAGCCTACAATGCCACCGATAGATATGGCGTCTACACCATAGTAATTGCTCAAGTCCATACCTTTGAGAATGGCGTCCAAGTTGCCCACGCCACAGTTGGGTCCAATAGCCCACAGTGGCTCATACTCAATTCGAGTTGTTGTCCCCTTATACGGTCCTTCAGGAACAACAGCAACGTGCTCACAACGCATAGCGCATGAGGAGCAACCTATTATCTTGGCAACAAAACGCTCATTCAGATACTCACCACTGATTTTGTCAGCGGCATCAAATGTTGCCCTCGTAAAATTGTTGGTTGGCATTGCACCAAGTTTCTGAAGCACGAGCACGTTTTCAGGCGTTCCCAACGTTCGATATTTTCTCGCTGCTGGTCCCTTCATCCTTTCATGTTGAATCTTTATGAGTTCGAGCAGCCGTTCTTGGTTAGCAACTTTAACGTCTTTTGAACCTCGTATGGCAATTGCTTTCAAATTTTTGCTGCCCATAACAGCGCCCATGCCGCATCTGCCAGCCGCTCTACTTCGGTCATTCATGATACAGGCGATTCTGACCAGCTTCTCTCCAGCAGGTCCTATCGACGCTACCCTAATGTAAAAATCTTTAAGTTCATTGCGAATAGCATCGTCAGTCTCAAAAGTCGACTTGCCCCATAAGTGTTTGGCATCCATGAGTTGAACAGCGTCATCGTCAACCCACAGGTAAACGGGTTTCTCTGACTTACCGTGAAAGATTATGGCGTCGTAGCCAGCTCGTTTCATTTCTGTGCCAAAGTGTCCATGCGACTTTGCTTCACCAACTCCGAAGCTTTCAGGTGACTTTGAAACGAAGGCATGTCCGTTTCCGCCAGTGGGAACCATTGAGCCTGAGAGCGGTCCAGTGGCGAGAACCAATGGGTTTTCAGGGTCAAAGGGGTCAACGCCTGACTTGGAATTGTCGAGTAGTAAACGCATTCCTAAGCCGATGCCACCAATGTATTTTTTGGCTAATTCTTCCTTCAATGGTTCAGTCCATATTTTTCCACTTGAAAGGTCAACATGTAAAATTCGTCCAGCATAACCTAACAATGCTTGTTCCCTCAATTTGCATGAAAGAAATAAAAACTAATCATTGGCAAGTATTTTAAGGTTTTTAAATAAACCTCAAACTTGCTTACCACCTATTCCCTACAGTGTAGCATAGTTGAGTTTTTATTCGTGTTTTCTTTCTATTTTTTGAAACTTTGCGAGAGAGAAATGGTTTGGCGCAATAAGATGGAAAAGCCTCTTTGGATGATATGCATAACCCACATGTTCGTCGAAGTATTCCTTCTTATACAGGTAGCTCTGATTCCAGTTTACGTTCAAGAATTTAAGTTAAGTCTTCTCGAAGCCTCTTTTGTAGTCACTGTTCCAAGTTTTGTCCAACTCTTCCTGAACCTTCCTTCAGGCTTTTTGGCAGATCGGTTCAAAACTAAGCATCTTTTGTTTGCCAGTATGGTAGTAGAAGGGCTCTCAGCGATTTTCGTAAGTCAGACAAACAATTTTTGGGCTTTGGTGCTGGGAGTTTCTGTCATGAGGATTTCGTCTCCCATCTACCACATTTCAGGAATGAGCAGATTGAGCAGCTTTGCCAAGCAGGAACAAATAAGTAAATCGATGGGTTTCCACATGGCTCTCGGAAGCGTAGGACAAGCTATTGGAAGCGTAAGTCTCGCTGTCTTCTTGTTCACGGTGGGCTGGAGATGGGCTTACTTGTTTTGGGCTGTTCCAATCCTCGCTTGGGGGTTCATCCTTCTAACATCTTCACAGTTTGAAAATAAGGGATTTCAAAGCTTAAAAAATGAAAAAAGAGTTAGATCATCACAGTTGTCTCTTTTCTTTTCAGCTGGTTTCTTAAGTTTTCTGTTAGCCATAGGCATTTGGCAGGTTGGAATCACAGCGATTTCAACTTATATGACTACTTATCTTGTGGAAGGCAGAGGTTTCTCCCAGGCTACGGCTAGTTTAATCTTTGGATTTGGACCTTTTATTGGAATAGTAGGGTCTCTAAACGGCGGCTACTTAGGGGAGAAGATAGGTGCAAAAAAAGCACTCAGTTGGGCTATCTTTGGCTGCGCCATTTCACTTTCTATATTGGCTTTAGTGTCACATTTGTACCTTCTTTCCCTCATTTACCTTCTATTTGCATTCTTCAATAACAGTGTATTTTCGCCTATGAATACAATGGTTGCCAATTTAACGCCGATAACCGATAGAGGATTAAGTTACAGCCTTTACTTTTTCACAGAAGGACTCGTAGCTTCTATTACACCGACTATAGTGGCTGGATTTTTAGAGTTGTCAGGCGTATGGTATGTTTTCCCGTTTAGCATAATATTTCTGGTTACTAGTTTGATTGTGTTCCAATGTATATATCACCCTAGAAATCAATGATTAACCTGTCAAGATGAAGTAAACATTTAATCTTATTTGAGTAAATGATTATTGAGGCATGGCTTATTGAAGGTGAAGATTCAGTATTTAGGTTTCATAAGGAACCTGATAAAGCAGAGCGAAGACGAGTTTGAACTTGAAGAAGACGCTTCACTAGCGAATTTATTGAATAAAATAGCGGGCATTTATGGGAAGGCTTTTAAAAAAGAGGTTTATGAGCCTGGCTTAAGAGACGTTAAAATGGGTTTTGTGGTCACTGTTAACGGAGTCTTGATGGGTCAACTCAAAGGGGTGGACACTCGGCTGAACAACGGCGACAATGTCATATTGATGTCACTTATGAGCGGCGGTTAAACCAGCACGTTTCTGTCTATCACAAAAGTTATAGTTTTAGGGCTCCGTAACTACTCAAATTAAGAAGGAATATTAGTTTTGAAAAATCGAATTCAAACTTTGAAAGATTCATTGGCGAAGAAGAAACTAGACGGATACATAATTGCAAACGAGACGAATGTACTTTATCTCACTGGCACTGTGGGCGCTGAGACACTGTGGATTTCTCGGGAAGGCGAAAACCAACTCTATGTTTATGGGGTCAATTATGAATCTGTTAAAGCAACTGCCAAAGACTGCAGAGTTAAATCGATGAAACGCAGCGAAGACCCTTTCAAAAAAATTGCAGAACAAATTAAATCCGCTAAGGTGAAAAGAATTGGGTTTGATGTTTTAGACGCTTCTTCCTATTTAACAATGCGGAAAACATTGAAAGGGACTCAATTAAAACCAAGTCATCTTGTTGAAGAACTTCGAATGGTGAAAGACCCAACTGAACTGGCTTCTATGAAGAAAGCAGCAGAGTTGACAGATGCAGGCGTCAAAGCGGCATTGAAATTCATAAAGGTTGGTGTCCGAGAATACGAAGTTGCAGCTGAAATGGAATATGCCATGAGAAAAATGGGTTCAGAAGGCGTAGCATTCGACACAATTGTGGCTTCGGGACCACGCTCAGCTTTTCCACACGGCGGCTGCACTGACCAAAAGATTCGAAAAGGCGAATTCATCGTCTTAGATTTGGGCGCCAGATACAAAAATTACCGTGCCGACCTGACTCGAACAGTCATGATTGGAAAGCCTTCGCCTAAACAGAAGAAAATCTATGAAGTTGTTAGGGAAGCTCAGCAGAAAGCATTTGAAAAAATAAGAGCTGGCGTCAAAACACGTGATGTGGATGCTGCAGCTAGAAACGTTATAGAGAAGGCGGGGTTCGGAAAATATTTTGTGCATGGTTTGGGACACGGTGTAGGATTAGATGTTCATGAAGCGCCGAC
>Ga0315280_10000773_pt1 | contig 58207 bp, 65 predicted proteins | sample YL17G06_40_MG_FD_203697 | JGI IMG/M metagenome (GOLD analysis project Ga0315280, IMG submission 203697) | Sediment microbial communities from Yellowstone Lake, YNP, Wyoming, USA - YL17G06_40 | ecosystem: Environmental > Aquatic > Freshwater > Lake > Sediment | place: USA: Wyoming | collected... | reverse complement strand
CCAGACGAGGTCTACAGGCTCTGGAAGCCAGAGTTCGAGGCGCTCCACGACCTGGGCAGGTACTTCGGCCTCACATGCCATCCCGAGTGCATAGGCAGGGCCTCGCGCCTCAGGATGCTGGAGAAGCTCTTAGGTGAGATGAAGGAGAAGGGCGACGTCTGGTTCCCCACGGGGGCGGAGCTGGCGGAGCACGTCAGATCCAAGAGACGCTGATCCGAGCTCGTTCTTTATCTCTTAGCGCCGCCTGAGCACCGTCTGCCTCGGCCTCGGCTTCGGTGGAGGCAGCTCCACCCTGAAGCTTGCAAGCCTCTCTATCTGACCGTCGAACTCGGCGAGGAAGCTGGGCAGGGCGAGGACGGACACGGATGGGACCCTCCTGTAGATGTCGAGGGGGGTCGCGGAGAGGGTCAGGGCGACTGGGACGACGACCGCCCGCCTCCACCCTAGGATGCCAGCCCTCCCGGCGAGCTCTGGTAGGCGCCCAGCGAAGATCTCTGCCTTCTCCAAGTGGGCCTCTATTATTCCCCTCGCCGTCGAGTTCCCCATCCCCCTCGACCATCGTTTGCACTCGCAGCAGACCACGTAGGGCGCCCTCGCCGCCAAGATGTCCAGCTCCCATCTCCGACCCATTGCCGAGAAGCGGAACCTGCGGAGCGCCCTGAAGCCGTTCTCCTCGAAGATGTGGGCCGCCATCTCCTCGAACTCGAGCCAACCGAGGCTGCGGCTCACCGCCTCGAAGCCGGCGCCAGCCTCAATAGCCTTCACGGCGAGGCCGAGGCGCTGATGGATAGAGAGGGTGAGGCCGTCCCCATCCTTCGAGACAAGCCCCTCCCCCGTCAGGAGCCCCATGGCCGTGGAGAAGGACTCGTCCGTGATCCGGAGCGAGGACCGCAGCTCCCCGGCGCCCACCCTCCCCTCCCTGGTCAGCGCGAGGAGGCCCAAGATCACAGCCCTGAGGGTTTCAGCCATCAACGGAACATCAACTGCCCTTCGCATGCCAAAGCTGATGAGTTTTTCGGGATCCTGTTCAAAGAGCCAGTGGGTTCCGAGGAGGCTCACGGCCACGAAGACAATTAGCCCCGTGAAGTTGCCAGAGGAATCATAGGCCCCAAGCCGTGGTGACACTGCAGCCGGAATGTAAACCCGAAAATTTTCCCAGAAAGGACACATGACCATCTTTTTAAAAAAAACAAAATGGGAAAACCAAGAATTGTCAACCATAATGCTTGCTTTTCAGCTAAAAAAAGCCTGAAACTGATGTAAGGGGGGTTAAATATTATATAGTTCTAAAATCCATGTTTGTTCCGCTGGAGAAAATATAGGAGAGAACAACTTGGCAGTAACAACGGTTCTAGGTATATTCATTCAGGGAAGAGTCTTCGGGCTAGTGTGTCTACTAGTCATAATGGGGGCGACAGCCTACTTCATAAGGCAGGCTCAGGCGGGTAAGGTGCCCACGCTCAGACGGCTGGCCGGCGTCGACGCCATAGACGAGGCGATCGGCAGGGCCGTCGAGATGGGCAAACCCATCATATGCTCCCACGGAATCGCAACACTCAGGGACGCTACCACGGGGCCCCAGACGATCGCCGGGCTTAGCGTGCTCAGCTACGTGGCCAGGAGGGCCGCGGAGGTGGGCGCGAGGCTCATCGTGCCGGTGAGGCAGACAGAGGTCTGGCCCGTCGCGGCCGACGTCGTCGAGACGGCCTACAAGCTCGCGGGCAAAGGCTCAGAATACAAGGTGGAGGACATCCAGTTCCTATCGAGCGACCAGTTCGGCTACTCATCGAACTACATGGGCCTGCTGATGAGGGAGAAGCCCGGCGCCAACATCATGATCGGCGCCTACTGGGCCGAGTCCATGCAGCTGGCCGAGACGGGTTCGAGGGTCGGCGCGATGCAGATCTCTGGCACGGCTCAGACGTCGCAGATACCATTCTTCCTCGTCGCCACAGACTACTGCCTCATAGGTGAGGAGGTCTACTCGGCGGGGGCATACCTATCGAAGGATCCCCAGCTGATAGCGAGCCTCGCGGGGCAGGACGTCGGACGCATCATCGCCACCATAATCGTGGTGCTCGGAGGGCTGCTGACGACGGTCGGAAGCAAGCTAATACTAGACATAATGGCATGGTGATGTGAATGTCGAACATACTGAGAAGGATTGAGATACCGATCTTCCTGACCATCGTCTTTACGCTGATCCAGGTCGTACCCTACTACGTGTACATTCAGCCGCTGGACGACGCCGCGTCGTACATCCAGAGGTGGATACTGATCGTACTCGCCCTCGCAACCTTCGTCGGAGTCATCTCCATACTGCAGGTGCACGGAAAGAACGTCGCGAAGAGGTCTAAGGGATGGTACTTCAGCGTCATAGTGCTTGTATTCACCATCGTCATGGCACTTGTGGGCCTACCGTTAGCGGAGGTCGGCCTAGGCGACAAAAACCCAGTCTACCTGTTCCTGTTCAACTACATGCTTCAGCCGCTCAGCGGCACGATGTACAGCATCATCGCCTTCTTCATCGCCTCTGCCGCCTTCAGGGCGTTCAGGGCGAGGAACATCGAGGCAAGCATCGTCCTAGTCTCGGGCCTACTGATGCTCATTTCAAACGCGCCACTGTTCACCGTCTTCTGGCCACCCTTCAAGACCATAGGCACATGGATCTTCGCTGTACCCAACATGGCGACCAATAGGGCTATCACGATCGGTGCCGCCCTAGGGCTAATCGCTCTGGCAGTCAGGACCCTGATGGGTATCGAGCGCGGATACCTCAGAGGAGGAGGAGCTGAGCAGTAAAATGGCGTTCCTTGAAAAGTTCATGGACATGGACCGCAGGTGGGTGTACCTGCTCTCATGGATATTCGTCCTCGCGCCTCTGCTCTACCCACTCGGCCTACCCATCCCGATAAACCAGGAGGCGATAAAATGGTACGACACCATCGACAAGATACCGAACGGCAGCGTCGTCATCTTCGCACCAATGTACGGCACATCGGGTATGCCCGAGCTGTTCCCGATGACGGTAGCCACCATGCGCCACCTCTGGTCCAAGGACATAAAGGTGATAGTAGTAGGCTTCTGGACGGAGGGGCCGCTCGTCTTCAGGACGCTTCTTACCCAGGTTGACCCGACGAGCTACGGTAAAGTCTACGGAACGGACTGGATCAACCTAGGGTACATACCCGGCAGCGAGACCGCCATGGCCTCATTCGCCAAGGACATCCCAGGCACGGTATCATCTGACTTCATATTGGGTCAGCCCACCACTAGTTTCCCGATGATGGCAAACATAAAGACCGCCGCGGACATCGACCTGATCATAAGCATCGAGACGGGTACCCCCGGCGCGACCGAGTGGCTGCGCCAGTGGCAGGCCCCGTACGGTGTGCCGATGATAGTCGGATGCATCGGCGTCTCCGTGCCGGGCATGGCGCCGTTCCTGCAGTCAGGCCAGATAGGCGCACTGTTGCCCGGATTGACTTCGAGCGCCGAGTACGAGCTACTGCTGAAGAAGCCCGGGCTCGCCGTGGCGGGCGTGGACGCGGTGTCCATGTCCCACCTGATGGTGGTCGCCCTGGTCATCCTCGGCAACATAGCTTACTTTGCCACCAGAGGCTCAAAGGGAGGGAAGAAGTGACATGGTAGACCTACTGGCAGTGTATGTCGCGGTCTTCCTCACCTTGGCTCTCTATAGCATGCTATACAAGGACACGGCATGGTACAGGATCGCGGAGTCAGTCTACCTCGGCGTAGCCGTCGGGTACGGAGTGTCGCTTGACCTACTCTACGTCCGTAACCAGTGGGCGACGGGCGGATGGGCGACGCCGGGCATAATGCTTGGCGGATTCATCATAGCCCTCGTCTTAGGCGTCCTCTGGTACTTCAGGTTCATAAAGCAGTACTTCTACCTCTACAGGTGGCCTCTGTCCATAATCGTGGGCACGGGCATCGGCTTAGCCCTGAGGGCGGTCATCTTCGTCCAGTTCACGGACATGATCAAGGCTCAGGTTAAGCTGAACCTCTGGATAGCCAACGACATGATGACGACGTTCAACAACATACTGATCTTCATCATGGTGCCCTGCGTGCTCCTCTACTTCTGGTTCACGGGAGCCAAGATTAGGGAGACCGCGCCGATGAAGGTCGTGGACAAGATCGCGCGCTACACGATGATGGCGGGCTTCGGCTCAGCGTTCGGCTACACGGTGCTTACCAGATTCTCGATGTTCATCGGAAGAGCACAGTTCCTGCTCGGCATCACGCCCAACCCACCTGAGAACAAGATAGCTTTCATCGTCCTCGGGGTACTGATACTCGGATCGATGGTCGCGTACGACCTCTTCTTCAAGAAGAAGTCCTAGACAAACCAACTCCCCTTTCCATTTTTATTCTAAAACGAGTTCTCGAGCAGTTATGCCGCTGTTTCGTAGGAGGATTCATCCCTTCATCGAAAAGGAGTAGCCCCGGCTTCGCAGCGTCCTAGAGCAGCCCACAAAGACGGTCTACGGGCAGGATCCCCTGAAAACTAAAAATATATAGAACAGTTCATTGAGTCTTGAAAGGATACGAGCATGTTAGCTGTCAAAGGCGGTAGGATTCTAACCATCACGAACGGCGTGATCGAGGACGGCGTCGTCCTCATCGATAAGGGAAAGATCAGGGACATCGGACCGGATGTCAGGGTGCCGAAGAGCGCCCAGGTGATCGACGCGAGGGGAAAGATCGTTATGCCGGGCCTCGTCGAGGCCCACTGCCACATAGGCATCTGGGAGGAGATGATCGGCTGGGCGGGCAGCGACGGAAACGAGGCGACCGAGCCGGTCACCCCCCAGATGAGGGCGATAGACGCCATCAAGGCGAACGCCGACGAGCGCGGCCTCGAAGCTGCTCTCCAGACAGGGGTCACCACGGCCCAGATACTGCCCGGGAGCGCCAACGTCATCGGCGGCACGGGCGTAGTGGTTAAGACCGCTCCCAAGGTCGTCGTCGACGAGATGATCGTCAAGAACCCTTCCGGGATGAAGGTAGCCTTCGGCGAGAACCCGAGGAGGGTCTACGGCGTCGAGTACAAGAAGATGCCCTCTACCAGGATGGGTGTCGCGGGAGTCCTCAGAGAGTGGCTCAGCAGGGCGATCCTCTACTCCGAGAAGAAGGAGGCTGCCCTGGCCCAGAAGGACCCGATAAAGATGCCTGACAGAGACCCGAGGCTCGAGGCCCTCGTCCCAGTCATCAAGAAGGAGATACCCCTAAGAGCCCACGCCCACAGGGCCGACGACGTCGCAACCGCGGTCAGGATCTGCGAGGAGTTCGGCCTGGAGATGAGCTGGGAGCACGCGACGGAGGGGCACAGGGTAGCCGACTGGCTCGCGAAGAAGAAGGTGCCCGCCGTCTGGGGCCCAAGCCTCACGGCCCGCGGAAAGTGGGAGATGAGGGAGCTCAGCTTCGACACGCCGAGGATCCTGTACGAGGCGGGGGTCAAGTTCGCCATCCAGACGGACGCGGTGGGCTCAACCATCGCCTTCCTCCCCATCTGCGCCGGCATAGCCTGCCGCGAGGGACTCCCGTACGACGTGGCCCTCAAGGCGATCACAATCACGCCGGCCGAGATCATCGGCGTCGGCGACAGGGTCGGCAGCCTAGAGAGGGGCAAGGACGCCGACCTCCGCATCCTGAGCGGAGACCCGCTTGAGCTGAGGACGAAGGTCGAGAAGGTCCTCATAGACGGCGAGGTAGTCTACAGCCGCTAAACTCCCCAGTTTCCCCTATTTTTTCTAGGTTTTTTAGAACAGGTGTGCCTAGTATTGCTTACCGTTATTACCTCTCCACTCCCAGCCATCCCTTCATATAGAAGAGGAGGGCTAAGAGCCCGGCGGCGACGACGCTGATGAGCACGACCTGCCAGAGGAGGAGGCTGTAAGGTGAGTCCACCGTGTTCGCGCCGAGGATGGAGCCTATCAGGGACGGGATGCCGACAATAACGGTGAGGGCGGCTATCAGCCTCATCGCCCTGTTCATGTCGTGGCTCAGCGTGTCCATGTGCATGCTTATGAGGTCACGCATGATCTCCTGGGTCGTCTCCGTCGTCTCCTCGGCCCCAGTCGCCCTCTCCAGGATGCCGTCGAAGAGCTTCCTGTCGGCCTCCGATATCCCTACCTCGGCCCTGCCGTCGGTGAGCGCCTCCGCGAGCATCCTGAAGTGGCGTAGGAGCCTGAGGAGGCTGCTCGCCTCCCTCCTGATGATGAAGGCCTCCGAGTAGAAGCCCTTGGGCCACGGAGGCGCCTCGTCCTCGAACCTCTCCGTCTCCCCCTCGAACTTCTCGACGAAGTGCTCGTAGGATTCGAGGGCGTGGGAGAGGGTGAGGTAGGCGACTCGTGAGGCTACCGACGCTGAGGCGATGCGCGGCGACGTGAATTCGGCCGCGACCACCTCACTTATCTGGGTCCACGATCTGCCAATTGTGATAACGATGGAGCCGTTGGTGAAGACTATCATGGGCGCCATGTCGAAGCTGAGGTCCTTCCCAGACCCCTTCGTATTCAGGTACCATGTGAACACCTTCGTGTACTCCGGGTAGGAGTCGACGTGGGGGTAGTTGCTCTTCAGCTTCCCGATGAGTGTGTGGCGTGGCACCTTGAGGGCGTCCGCCAGCCTCTCCATGTCCTCGACTGAGGGGTCGGTGACGTCGAACCACGTCTTCTTCTTGAGGCTCTCACCCAGCTCCTTGAGGGTCGCCTCACGCAGTCCCTCGCTCTCCCAGATGCTTATCCTCATGGCTACGCAGCAAGATCCCTAGGGATGCCGGCGAAAATTAACCTTGTCAAATAAAGCAGAAGAAACTAAAACAGAGGTTATCAGACGCTCTAGGTGGCGTTTATCTTGTCTAGGTAGAGCTTCCGCTTGTAGAGGATGGCCATGACGTCCGCCGCCCTCTCAGGGGTCGTGTAGACGGGGACCCTCTGCGCCTCCATGATCTTCGCGGACTCCGGCTCGACGTCTGCGGCGGGGTCGATGACTATCACGGGCTTGTCGTACTTCTTGTAGCTCTGGACGAGCTGGCCGTCGAGCCATCCGTAGATGCCGGCGAGGTCAGCGGGCGCGACGTCGGGGAACATCGTCTTCAGGATAGCCGTCCCCAAGCCTATCGTGATGAGGCCGTCGATCTCAGGCTGCTTCAACACGATGCCCGGGACGTTGAGGAAGCTGTTCATGTCGAGGCTCGCGGTCAGGTCGACCGGGTTCCTCGGGTTGCCGAAGGCGGGGATTATCGCCTTGATCTCGCTCTGGACCGCCTCGCTCAGGGTCGGGATATTCATCTCATTCTCGACGAGCCTGTCGGCGGTCTCCACTGCGACTCCGCCGCTGTTGCTGACTATGCCGATGTTAGGCCCCTTGGGCAGCGGGCAGTAGAGGAGCCCCTTGACGTAGTCGAACATCTCTGTGGCGTCAGAGGCTCTTACGACGCCTGCCTGCCTGAAGGCTGCGTCGTAGACCTTGTCGCTGCCCGCGATGCTCCCGGTGTGGCTAGCCGCTGCTTTGCTGCCGGCTTCGGTGACGCCGACCTTTATGGCGACTATCGGTTTCTTAGGCGTGATCTCCTTGGCGACCTCGAACCACTTCCTGCCCTCCTTCAGTCCCTCGATGTACATGGCGATGAGTTTGATGTCAGGGTCTTCGCCGAAGTACTCGCAGTACTCCCAGCCCTTCAGGTCGGTCTCGTTGCCGCTGCTGATGAACTTGCTTATGCCGACGCCGAGGGCGTTGGCGCGGAGGTAGAGCTGGAGGCCGTAGCCGCCGCTCTGGCTGACGAATGCGACCTCCCCCTTCTCGGCTAGGAACGGGACCATGAGGGCGCTGAACTTCGCCGGGCTGCTGGTGACGCCCATGCAGTTGGGGCCCACGAAGCGGAGCTTGCCCGTGGTCATCTCCATTATCTGGGCGATGGCCCTTGCGCCCTCCTCGCCTGTCTCGCTGAAGCCGCTGGTGATGACGACGGCGCCCTTCACGCCCTTCGCGACGAGGTCCTGGAAGACGCCGGGGACGAACTTGGCCGGGACGACGATGACGGCGCAGTCTATGTCGCCGGGGACTTCCCTCACGTTCGCGTAGACCTTCAATCCGAGGATCTCGTTGATCTCGGCGGCCTTCACGTTTATCGGGTAGATCTGGCCCTGGAAGCCGCCCTTCTGGACGGCGTTCAGCAGCATGTAGCCCCACTTCATGGGCTCTGCGCTGGCGCCTACGACGGCGACGCTCCTGGGCATCAGGATACTGTCGAGAGCCTCCTTGGTCTCCATAGACATTCGACCCGGATAGTTTCACTGATATTGCGCTCATCCGTATATAAGAATACACTTTTCGCGACATAACTCCTAGGCCACCGGACAACTATAGCTCTGAGATGAGGGCAGCCTACAACTTGGGAAGCGAAACGGTTCGATATTATAAAAAAATTGTAAAAATGGGAGAGGGTCTCAGTAGTTTTCGACGAAGAGCTCGAAGTAGGCCCTCGGGTGGTCGCATACCGGGCACTTCTCCGGGACTTCGGCCGCCTCGATGATGTTGCCGCAGTTCCTGCACTTCCACTTGACCGGCTTCGGTCTCTTGAACACCATCACTGACTCGACGTTCTTGAGGAACTTCAGGTACCTCTGCTCGTGGTGGGCCTCGACCGAGGCGACCTCGCGGAAGGTCTCCTCGATCTTCTCGAAGCCCTCCTCCTTGGCCACGTCCGCGAAGTTCGGGTAGAGTGTCGTCCACTCCATCCTCTCACCCGCGGCGGCGGCCCTGAGGTTCTCCGCCGTCGTGCCTATCACCCCCGCGGGGTAGGATGCGGTGATCTCGACATCCCCACCCTGCAGGTGCTTGAAGAAGAGTTCAGCGTGCTCCTTCTCGTTGTCCGCCGTCTCGGTGAAGATGGCGGAGATCTGCTCATAGCCCTCCTTCCTCGCCACGTTCGCGAAGTAGGTGTACCTGTTCCTCGCCTGCGACTCGCCGGCGAAGGCCTTCAGGAGGCTTTTCTCGGTCTCACTTCCCTTAAGTTTCATGATTTCAACCAACCTGCCCGATAGAGCATTCGCATAAACAATTGGATTTAATCAGATATAAGCACGCGTAGAGGGGCTTCACGGTGCCCCCGGTTTAAAGGGTATTCGGCTGATAATCGACCGTGCGTCGAAATGGGGCAGCTTTGAAAAGCGCTTTAAGGGTTATGGGTTGATAGTATTCAGGGGATTCCTTGGAGATCACAAGCGTTGAGATAATACCCGTGAAGGTGCCCAGGGCCAAGGTGCTCACCCTCGCCACCTACGGGCAGCTCGGCGGAGGCTGGTTCGAGTTCGTCCTCGTTAAAGTCAACACGGATGAGGGGATCAGCGGTGTCGGCGAGGCGCCGCCCCTTCCGCCCCTCTCGCCTGAGTCCCAGCCCGTCATCGTCGACATGATAAGGAGCTGGATAGCGCCCCAGCTCATCGGGATGGACCCGTTCGACCTTGAGGACGTCTGGGCGAAGATGGACTACGTCGCGCCGACCTACCCGATGTCGAAGGCGCCCATCGACATGGCGCTGTGGGACATCAAGGGGAAGGCGCTGAAGATGCCGGTCCACAGGCTCCTCGGCGGGGCACAGGTGAAGAGGTTCCCAAACGTCGGCCTCATAGGCATCGGCTCGGAGGAGGAGGTCTGCAGGGAGGCGAAGAGGTTCGTCGACTCCGGCTACACGGGGCTCAGGCTCAAGATCGGTCCCAGGCAGGATGTAGGAAACGTCAAGGCGCTGCGGGACGTGGTCGGCGACGACGTCACCATCAGGGTCGACGGGAACCAGGGCTACTCTGTCCACGAGGCCGTCCGCGCCATAAAGGCGATGGAGAGGTACGACATCGAGCTCGTCGAGCAGCCGACCATCTGGTGGGACTTCAAGGCCCTCGCCGAGGTGGGTAAGAGGGTGGACACGCCGATAATGGCCCACGAGTCCATCTTCAAGGCCTCGGACGTTAAGGCCCTCTACGACCTCGGCGCCATCGGCGCCCTGGGCCTCAAGACCTACAGGCCCCTCGGGGGGATCACGAACGCGGTCAAGCTCCTGGACATGGCCAAGCTCCTCGGCATCCCGTGCCTCTTCCATGACGACGTCGAGCTCGGCGTCTCCCTCGCCGCTGCCGCCAACATCATCGCGGCGAGGCAAAGGGACATCAAGTTCAAGTGCGAGCTCTCGGGCAACGGCGAGTGGATGAAGGACGACGTGACGAAGCCCATGTTCACGGTGAAGGATGGCTGCGTTTCGGTCCCTGAGGGTCCGGGCCTCGGTGTCGAGCTAGATGAGGAGAAGATAAGGAAGTACTCGACGGGCTTGATACAAGTCAAAAAGTAGGGGCCTAGACGCCCCTCCAACGCTTCAGCGCCTCCGCGGCGCCGAACTCCAGGAAGCCGTCAGCGTTGCTCACCGTGTTGAAGGTGAAACCCTTCTCCGCGGCCCAGCGGATGTTGTCCATGTTGCAGTACATGCCTGCCGGCTTGCCGTAGTCCTCGGCGACCGCCAGGACGTGCTCCAACGCGCCGAGGAAGCGGGGATTATCGAAGGCAGGTGGGACGCCGAAGCCCAGATTGTTGCTCAGGTCGTATGGGCCTATGTACAGCGCGTCGACCCCCTCGACCGCCGTGATCTCCTCCAGGTTGTCTATCGCCTTCTGCGTCTCTATCTGGACCGAGACCAAAATCTCATCGTTCGCTGTCGCCCTGTAGTCGGGGTCGAAGCGCTCCGCCCTCCTCGGCCCCCAGCCCCTTATGCCGTCTGGCGGGTACCTGCAAGCCTGTACGGCGGCCTCAGCCTCCTCCCTCGAGTTGATCCATGGGACGAGGACGCCGTGGGCACCGATGTCCAGCACACGCTTGATGATGACCGGGTCGTTCCACTGGGGCCTGACGATCGGCGTGCAGCCTGAGCCATCCATCGCCATGAGCATCTTCTCCATCGTCTCGAAGCCGATGGGGCTGTGCTCCCCGTCGATGAGGAGCCAGTCGAACCCCGCGTGGCTCAGGATGTTCGTCACGTCGGGGTGGCCGAGCTCGACGAAGGTGCCGATGACCGCCTTCCCCTCCCTGATCTTCTCCTTCAGGAGATTCTTCATGAACGTTACCTCACCTAAACTTCGCCGTTACATAGAAATCGTTTCTGGTCGCCGGCAGCAATCTATTTAAAAACATAGCGTGTCACTATTCGACCAGTCAAGGTGTATCTTAATGGTTCAGTATCTTGGTCTCGACTACTGGAAGAAGGTCGAGGAGATCGCCAACACCGACCAGGAGTTCGGCATCAAGGCGAAGATGTTCACCGCAAGCTTCACGTTCAAGGTCACAGACAAGCCTGACCTCCCAGCCGTCTACACGAGATTCAACGACGGCAGGATCATCGAGGTGAGGGCGCTTGGAGCAGGGGAGAGGACTGACTTCACCCTCGAGGGCCCGTACGCGACCTGGGTGGCGGTCAACAAGGGCGAGGTGGACGGCGCAAACGCCATCATGACCCGCCAGCTCCAGTTCAGGGGAAACATGAGCGCCATCATCCGGTACAGCAAGAGCTTCCTGAGGCTCTTCCAGCTGATGCAGCAGGTGCCGGTGGAGTACTAGATCCACCCAACCTTTTTCGTAAGCCCCTAGGGGTAAATATTTATCAAACATCTCCGACCTTACAGAGCACTGGGATCTTAAGATGAGTAAGATCGGTCACGATTCACGTGGTTTGGCTTTCAAGCTCATAGCCCTCATGCTTTTGGGGGCGACCATCTTCTCGGTGCAGCCAGCCCAAGCGGAGACCGAGGCAAAATCCCCCGTGGAGTTGCTCACCGGTGTCCGCCTCGTGAACGTGGAGAAGGTCGACCTCGCCTCGAACACGTACAGGCTCGACTTCTACCTCTGGTTCAGCTGGACCCCGGGAGAGGTGAACATGACCCAGGTCGAGGAGTTCGAGTTCCTGAACGGCTCGCCTTCAAAGGACGTCGTCTTCTTCACCGAGGAGGAGGGCTTCCTCGAGTACAGGGTGAAGGGCGACTTCGTCAAGACCTTTGACTTCAGCCGCTACCCATTCGAGAGCCACGCGCTCGTCGTCACCATCGAGCACAAGAACATGAACAGCACGGCGCTCGTCTACACGGTCGACAAGGACTCGAGCCTCGACTCGGGCGTCAACGTGGTCGGCTGGGACCTCCTCAGCTTCGACACCTACGTCGTGGAGCACAAGTTCAGCGGGAACAGCTTCAGCAACTTTGTCTTCGACCTCAAGGTGGGCCGACCCTTCTTCTCCTCGCTCGTAAAGAACGTTCTCCCGATAACCGTCATCGTCGTGATCTCGCTGCTCACATTCTTCATGGCGCCACAGAACTTCGGTCAACGCATCGGCCTCGCCGTCTCCACGCTGATGGCGGCGTCCGCATTCCACCTCAGCCTGCTCAGCGGACTACCGCCGACGGGCTATCTCACCCTCGCCGACAGGTGATGCTCATCGTCTACATCATCTTCCTCTTCAACCTCGCCGTCTCCGTCTACATAATGAAGCTCGTCGACACGAAGAGGAACGACGACGCGGCTAAATTCAACAGCAAGGCGGCGAAGATACTGGTCGTCTTGACGGTGACGCTCATCGCCGTCCAGATGTTTATCTAGGCCCTTTTCCGGCGAACTTTTTTCATTCGACGCCTTTATCTACATAAAAATGATCAGGTGCTCAGTGGTGAACCGGCTTGTCCGACGAGATATCCAACAAGGTGCTTTCAGAGTACCTCAGGGACTCCCGCCAGAGCTACAGGGAGGTGGCGAAGAAGGTGAGGGTCTCCTCAGGTACAGTCGCCTCGAGGGTAAGGGAGCTCGAGCAGAGGGGCATCGTCAGGAGGTACACGCTCCTCCTCGACTACGAGAAGCTCGGATATGAGCTCACCGCCATCACGGAGATAATCGTGTCCGGAGGGAAGATGCTCGGCATCGGCGAGGAGATAGCGAAGATGGGGCAGACCTGCGGCGTCTACAACATCACAGGCGACTCTGACATAATGGTGGTGGGCAAGTTCAAGACGAGGAAGGAGCTGAGCGACTTCACCAAGAAGATACTCACCATACCCAACGTCGAGAGGACAAAGACCCACCTCGTGCTCAACACGCTGAAGGAGGACTTCAGCCTCCTACCCTAAGCCAACCCTCAGCCGCCCTCGCCGAGCCTGATCCCGGCTTCGAGGGCCGCTGTGTTCGCCTCGGCTAACTTCGGGAACCTCTCGGCGACGGCCTTCCTCACCGACTCAAAAGCGGAGCACCTGGTGATCCCGACGAGCGCCCCGAGCATGACGATGTTGGCGGCCATGGGGTTCTTCAGCTCAGAGGCTACCCTCTGGGCGGGTATGTTGTAGTAGCGTACCCCCTTCACGCTCTGGGATAAGGACACCTTGAAGAGTTCGCCATCGAACAAGACGACGCCGCCCGGCTTAACCTCATCCTTGTAGCTGTAATAGGCGTCAGGGTTCATGGCGACGAGGCAGTCGGGCCCCGTGATCTTCGGGTAGTCGATGGGCTCGTCGGAGATGACGATGTCGGACCTGCACGAGCCGCCCCTGGCCTCAGGGCCGTACGACTGGGTCATCACAACGTACTTGCCGTCATGGATGCTCGCAGCGTTCCCGAGGAGGTAGCCGAGGGTTATCACGCCCTGGCCACCGAAGCCGCCTATCCTCACCTCGAACCTCCCCATCACGAAGCCCCCGCCTTCCCGTACAGGCTGCTGAAGACATCGTTGTACGTCGGCTTCTCTACGTCAACGAACTCGCCGAGGACTATCTCCCTCGTGGGGTCGATCGTCGCCTCCGTAGGCGGTACCTTCTTGATCTTCCCGTAGTCCCTGAGCGCCCTCATCATGTCGACCGGGCTCATCTTGTTGAGCCTCCCGTAGCCGGTAGTGCAGGGGGAGATCACCTCTATGAAGCTGAACCCCTTCTTCTCGAGCCCGCGCTTCATCGACTTCTTCAGCATCTGGGCGTGGTAGACTGTCCATCGGCTGACATAGGTGGCTCCGGCCGAGGCGACGAGGGAGACGAGGTTGAAGGGGTTCTCTATGTTCCCGTACGGGCTCGTCGGCGTCCTGGCCCCGCTCGGCGTGGTGGGGCCGAACTGGGCCCCCGTCATCCCGTAGTTGAAGTTGTTGCTGCAGATGACGAGGACATCGACATTCCTCCTCGCCGCGTGGATGAGGTGGTTGCCGCCGATGCTGAAGAGGTCGCCGTCGCCGCTTATGACGACCGGCTTGAGGTCGGGCTTGGCGATGCCGACGCCTGTCGCGAAGGGGAGCGCCCGTCCGTGGGTGGTGTGGAAGCCGTCGGTGTTCACGTAGCCCGAGGCCCTGCCCGCGCAGCCTATGCCCGAGATCGTGACGACCCTGTCGAGGTCTATCCCCGTCTCCTCGAGCGCCTCCGCGTAGCAGTGGAGGATGATGCCGAGGCCGCAGCCCTGGCACCAGATGTGGGGAAGCCTATCGACCCTGAGCGTCTCGCTGTGCGGATGATCGTCGTTTGCCTTAGCCATGGAGAGCCCTCCTCATCGTGGCTAAAACTTCATCTGGCCTCGGAGGCTCGTCGCCTATCTTGGGCAGGAACGTGACCCTCGTCGGCCTCACCGCCCGCTCCACCTCCCTGACGAGCTGACCGTAGTTCATCTCTGCAACCACGATGGTCTTGACATGACTCGCAAGCTCCTCCAGCTTCTTGTCTGGGAAGGGCCAGAGGGTGATGAGCCTGAATAGCCCGGCCTTTATCCCCTCGGCCCTCGCCTGCCTGACGGCGCTCATGGCGGATCGGGCCGTTATCCCGTAGGCGACGACGAGGAGGTCGCAGTCTTCGACCATGTACTCCTCGAAGCGCTGGATACGGTCCGCGTTCCTCCTGATCTTGTCGCAGAGCCTCCTCACGAGCCTGTCCTGCCCCTCAATCGTCATGTCGGGGTAGCCGTCCTCGTCGTGGGTGAGGCCCGTCGCGTAGAACCTGTAACCCTCTCCGAAGCAGGCCATCGGCGGCACGAGGCTCCTGTCGGCCTTGAAAGGCTTGTACTGGTCTGGCTTGACGCTGGGCTTCTTCCTGTCAACGATCCTGATCTTGCCCTTCTCGGGGATGTTTACTCGTTCGTAGAGGTGGCCGATGTTCGCGTCAGGGAGCAGGAAGACGGGGACCCTGTACTCCTCCGAGAGGTTGAAGGCCTCCACCGTGAGGTCGAACATCTCCTGCACAGACTCCGGGGCAAGGGCGATTATCTCGATGTCGCCGTGGGTCCCCCACCTGCACTGCATCACGTCTCCCTGAGCCCCAGCCGTCGGCTGACCCGTGCTAGGACCGCCACGCATGACGTTCACTATGACGCACGGCGCCTCGGTCATGACGGCGAGGCCGATGTTCTCGAGCATCAGGCTAACGCCAGGCCCAGAGGTTGCGGTCATCGACTTCAGGCCAGCGTATGAGGCCCCGAGAACGGAAGCTATGGCACCGAGCTCGTCCTCGAACTGGATGAACCTGCCGCCTACCTCGGGGAGCCTTGACGCGAGCCTCTCGGCGATCTCCGTGGCAGGCGTGATCGGGTAGGCGGCATAGAACCTGCACCCCGCCGCTATGGCTCCCTCGGCGCAGGCCCAGTCGCCGTGGACGAAGTGGGTGCCGGTTAGGACATCGCTCATTCTTCCTCTTCCTCCTCGACGCTTATTGCGAGGTCCGGGCAGAGGCGGGCGCAGAGCTCGCACCCCACGCAGTCCTCGGGGCGGGCGACCCTGGGCGGGCTCACGCCCCTGTCGTTGATCTCCCCGGACCTCTCGAACACGTGCCTCGGGCAAAACTCGACGCAGTAGCCGCACCCCTTGCAGAAGGACTCGTTGATCCTAATCCTGCGCCTCTTCTGTCTACCGCCCGGTTCCGCCAATTCTATCAAGATGAAGGTCTTCCGCGGGCTATTTAAGTTTACATTTGTACAATTTTATATCTTAAAAAGTGAATTATATAGCCATTTGAGTAAGAAAGTATGGGAATAATCTCTATATAGTCACATCTCATGGTATTTGTAGGTCAAGTCGTCTTCTCAGGTAGTTTTTTTCGTTCAAATGGAGGTATATATTGGATATGGTGCCTCTGAATCGCTTTCCAGTGGGGAGGGTGGAGGTTCTGAGGGCGTCTACCTTAGCTTCTCCTTGAGGAGGCCGCCGAGGATCTGTATCCCCTCGACGATATCCGCCTCACTCGGTAGGCTGTAGTTGAGCCTCATGTAGTTGTGGACGGGCTTGACGTAGAAGTTGCTGCCGGGGATGTAGGCGACGCCCTTCTTCACGGCGTCCATCAGTGTCTCGTCTGTGTTCACCGTCCTCGGCATCTTGACCCATAGGAATAGGCCGCCCTTCGGCGTGTTCCACTTGGCCCTCCCGGGGAAGCTCGCCTCCATCGTCTCGAGCATCAGGTCCCTCTTCTTCCTGTAGACCCTCGTCACCTTAGGTATCTGCCTCGCGACGTCGCCGCGCCTGAAGAGCTCGGTGGCGGCGTACTGGCTTAGGCCGTCGTTGCAGATGCTTATGTTGCTCTTCGCCTCGATCATCTTGGCCATGAAGTCGGCGTGGCCGGTGATCCAGCCTATCCTCATCCCGGGGCTGACTATCTTGCTGAATGTGCTCGTGTACATGACCCTCCCCGACTTGTCGAGGCCGGCGAGGGGCGTGGGCATGGGGCCCTCGAAGCTTATGTAGCCGTAGGGGTTGTCCTCGAAGACGAGGAAGTCGTACTCCTCGGCGAGCTCAAGCGCCCGCTTCCGGCGCTCCATGGTCATCAGGCTGCTGTCGGGATTCTGGAAGCTCGGTATGACGTAGAGCATCTTCGGCCTCTTCCCCTGGGCCTTGAGCCTCCTCAGCTTTGCCTCTAAGGCTTCGACATCCATGCCGTCGGCGTCTATCGGTACGTCGACGAACCTCGGGTACGACTGCTTGAAGGCGGCGAGGGCCGAGAGGTACGTGGGCGCCCCTATGATCAAGGTGTCGCCTTTGTCTACGAAGACCCTGGTGACTAGGTCGATCGCCTCCTGGCTCCCGGTGGTGACTATGATCTCCTTCGCCGGGTCAGATCTTATCCCGGCCCCGGCCATGAACCTGGAGAGCTCTGCCCTGAGCTGGCTCATCCCCTGGGTGCTGCCGTACTGGAGCATCTCAGCCCAGTCCTTAGCCGAGGCCTCCTCGTAGATCCTCTTCACCTCGGCGACGGGCAGCGACGGGACATCGTAGCTGCCGCCGGTGAGGCTGATCATCTTCTTCCCCTGCTTCGCCATCTCGAAGGCGGCGAGGACGACCTGGGTGATTATCCCGGGTTTAAAGCCCGCGCCAAGCCTGGAGTAGAACCTATCGGCGTCAAGCATCGCGATCATGAAGGCTAGCCCATGGCAGCTATATCTCTTTTAGCTCTCCGACTGGCAACGAACTGGCTTCAGAGGAATAATTACTGTATGTAACCTAATGTCAAAGCTTCAACAAACCTTTTATCCATTCGCCACGAAGACTCAGAGAGTCGAGGATGACTGGGCGGCGACACGTAGCCTCGTCCGCTTCCGATGACCCGACTCGTTATTTTTCATGAGGTGAATGACGTGGTTGAAGAGATTAGGCTCCACGGCCAGGGCGGCCAGGGAGTGGTCGCCGCCGGGGAGCTCATAGCGATCGCCGCCTCGTACGAGGGGAAGTTCTGCAGGGCGTTCCCGATGTACGGCTCCGCAAGGCGAGGTGCCCCGGTCCTCGCCTTCGCCCAGATCGGGGAGGAGTCCGAGGCGACGAGGTCCATGATCTACTACCCGAACTACCTGATGCTACTGGACCCTCCGATGCCCGAGATAATGGACGTGACCACAGGATTGAGGGAGGGAGGAACCATAATCTATAACACGACCAAGAAGGCGAATGAGGCGGCTAAACTCTTCACCAAGGTGAAGCTCGGGAAGCTGGCCGTGCTCGACGCGACTGGGATAGCCCAGAGGACCATCGGAAGGCCGATCCCGAACACCGTGATGCTCGGCGCCTTCGCCAAGGCTACAGGGCTGCTGAGGATGGAGTCGATCGATAAGGCGATAGATAAGAGGTTCCCGCCCAAACTGGCCGCAAGCAACAAGGGGGCGGCGAAGATCGGCTACGAGACGGTCGAGGTGAAGACCTTCTAAGGTGATTGTATGAGCCAGGACAAGAGCGTGATTAAGGGGTTCGCGCTTGCCGACACTAGCGTCAGGGGTGGCCAGTACGTCGGTAACTGGCGCGTCTTCATGCCTGAGGTCGACTACGAGAAGTGCGTCGGCTGCCGCCTCTGCCTGCTCTACTGCCCCGAGGGGGCGATAAGAGCCGACGAGGCGAACAAGCCCGACATAGATATGCGCTTCTGCAAGGGCTGCGGCGTCTGCGCCAACGAGTGCCCGCAGAAGGCTATCGGTATGAAGCGTGAGGAGGAGGCGAAGAAGTAATGCCCGAGTTCGACGTCATGCCCGGAAACAAGGCGCTCGCCCACGGCGTCCGCCTAGCCAGGGTAGAGGTGATCCCGGTATTCCCGATAACGCCGCAGACCACCATCATAGAATACTTGGCCGATTTCGTCGCCAACGGCGAGCTAGACGCCGAGTACATCCACGCTGAGGGCGAGCATAGCTGCATGGCCATGGCCGTAGGCGCGAGCCTCGCCGGCGCCCGCGTCTTCACGGCGACCTGCAGCCAGGGGCTCGGCTACATGCACGAGGTCGTCGCCCAGGCGGTCAGCTTCAGGACGCCGCTGCTCCTCGGCGTCGCCGACAGAACTCTGGGATGGTACTGGAGCCTCGGACCTGATTATAGCGACATCATGCCGGAGCTCAACCTCGGCTGGATAGTGAACTTCGCCGAGACGAACCAGGAGGTCCTCGACATGGCCCTGCAGCTCTACAAGGTCGCCGAGGATTACCGCGTCCTGCTCCCGGCGATGATGAGCCTCGACGGCTTCTACCTCAGCTACAGCCAGGAGCGGGTCTGGATGCCGGACCAGGAGGTCGTTGACAGGTGGTTGCCACCCTATAAGGCGCCCTACCCCGTCGACCCCACGATAAATGACAAGTTCCCGACGACAACCCTCCCGCCGCCCCTCCACACGACCTACCGGAGGCTCTACGAGGAGGTACTCCAGGACGCGAGGAAGGTGATAGAGGAGGTGGACAGGAGCTACGGGAAGACCTTCGGCCGGAGCTACGGTGGCCTCGTCGAGGAGTACAAGACGGAGGGCGCAGAGACGCTCCTGGTCACCATGGGGAGCATGACGACCGCGGGACGCAGGGCCATCGACAAGCTCCGCTCGGAGGGCGAGAAGATAGGGCTCGTGAAGCTCAGGTTCATGCGTCCGTTCCCGGACCTCGAGTTCAGGAAGATAGCAGAGAGTGTCAGGGCGATGGGCGTCGTCGATAGGATGATGCTCCACGGCACACGGGGAGGCGGCGCCTTCCAGGACCTCAAGAGCGCCCTCTACAATTCCGGCATAAGGGTCCCCGTCCAGGGCTTCGTCACCGGCATGGGAGGCGAGGACATCCCGATAGACGACATGTACCTGATGGGCAAGAAGGCGCTCCAGGCCGCGGAGCGGGGGCGCGTAGAGAGGGAGGTCGAGTTCGTCGAGCACAAGTTCCAGGCCGCAGCGAAGCCTGTGTCATTGGACTGGGGCGAGCCGATCTTCCCGGGCAGCGACGGCTGCGCGGGCTGCGGCACAAGCATCATCATCCGACACCTCCTCAAGGTCCTCGGCAAGGACACCGTCATCATCAACCCGCCGAGCTGCAGCGGCGTCAACTTCAGCGCGGTAGTCAGGGTCCCATGGATACTCGCGAACTTCGCGGCGGGTGCAGCATACGAGACAGGCGTCTACAGGGCGCTGAGGAAGAAGGGAAAGGCGGACAAGGTCTACGTCACGAGCTACAGCGGCGACGGAGGCACAGTCGACATCGGCCTCCAGTCCATCTCGGGCGCCGCCGAACGTGGAGAGAGCATGATCTGGCTCTGCTACGACAACGAGGCATACATGAACACGGGCATACAGAGGAGCGGGAGCACGCCGCTGTTCAGCGCCACCACGAGCACGCCGGCCGGCAAGATCTGGCCGGGAAAGCAGGTCCGCAGGAAGAACATGCTGATGATCATGGCGGCCCACAGGATACCCTACATAGCTACTGCGAGCCTCAGCTACATCCCCGACCTCGAGAGGAAGATCAAGAGGGCGGCCGAGATCACGCGGGCCGGCGAGGGCCTCGCCTACCTCCACATCCAGCAGCCCTGCGCCACGGGCTGGTACTTCCCGCCCGAGAAGACCGTTGAGATAGGGCGGCTCGCGGTTCAGACGGGCGCATGGCCGGTCGTCCATATCGACCACGGTGACTTCAAGATAGACGTGAAGCCGAAGGAGCTGAGGCCGATCAAGGAGTACCTGCAGCCCCAGGCGCGGTTCCGCCACCTGAAGGACGAGCAGTTCGAGATCATACAGAAGGACGTCCAGTACGATTGGGAGACCCTGCTGGAGTTGGAGAAGAGGGGCAAGTTCCCGGGCTACTAGCCCCCTCCCTTCACCCTTTCTTCGCTGCCGTTATAACTCCCCAGCCCGCACTATCTCCACGATGATGTATGCCTAGGGTAATAACGAGGGAGGATGTCGAGGCGCTGGCCGTCGGCGGCACCATCCTAGGTGGCGGCGGCGGAGGATGGACCCACACGGGGAGGTCCACCGGCAACCTGGCCCTCGACATGGGTGAGGTTAAGCTCTACGGCCCCGAGGAGACGCCCAGGGACTGGAGGGTCATCACGATGGCGGCCCTCGGCGCCCCCACGGAGAGCGGCGGCACGAGGCCGAGGCACTTCATAAGGGCCGTGGAGCTCCTGTGGGAGGCGGGCGTAGAGTTCGACGGCGTGATCGCGGCCGAGAACGGGGGACACAACAGCTTCGGCGGCTGGATACCCGCCGCGGCCCTCGGGCTGCCCGTCGTCGACGTACCTGCGGACGGCAGGGCTCACCCGACCTCGATGATGGGGAGCATGGGGCTCCACAGGACAGGCTACCGCTCCGTCAAGGCGGGCGTCAACGCCGAGGGGGAGGTCATATGCTGGGGCACCCTCCAGAGGACGAGCAACATAGTCAGGTTCATGGCGGGTGACACGAAGGCCTTCGTTGCCCTCGCCAGGGACCCTGTCCCCGTCGAATGGTGCCTGGAGCACGGCGCCCCCGGCGCGATAACCCAGGCAATCGATGTCGGCAACGAATGGCTGAAGACCAAGCCAAAGGGCGAGGCAGCGGTCAAGGCCTCGGTCAGGTTCCTCGGAGGGGAACTCCTCGGCAGGGGCAAGATCGTCGGGAAGACGCAGGAGGCCAGGGGCGGCTTCGACGTCGGCGGCTTCACCATAGACGTTGAGGGGAGGACCTACGAGCTCACCTACATGAACGAGTACATGACCCTTGAGCTCGCCGGGAGACGCCTGGCGACCTTCCCGGACCTGATGACGACCTTCGACGAGGATGGGAGCCCAGTCACCAGCGCCAGGCTGAATGAGGGCGACACCATCTACCTGGCGAACGTGCCGAAGGAGAGGATCAAGGTCGGTGACGGCAACAGGTACCCTGAGATCTACGAGCCTGTCGAGAAGGCGCTCGGCAAGCCGATGGTTAAGCACCTGAAGGGCTGGCTCAAGCCCTAGGCCACCCCCTTTCCAATAAAATAAAGAGGGGTTTTAAAAAAAACCAGTTTTCCCTACAGGTGCTACATGAGCGCGTGGCGGCTACTCCTTTGGCTTCTCCTTCTCGAATCTGGGCTCTGAGCTGAACTCCCACGGGAACGGCGTCGGCCTATCACTCGGGTACATCTTCATTACCCTCTCCCTCAGCTCCATGTCCCTGGCCGTGAAGGGCTTCGCCTCCCTCTGGTTGAGGACGGCTCTGAAGGGAGAGAGAAACGCCTGGAGCGTGTCCGCCTCCACCTCGACCTCGTCCCTGACATCCTTTAGTAGGGAGAGCTCCGCGCTCCCCTTAGGGTAGATCATCTTCTTCGTTTTGAAGCCAGAGAGTTCCTCAACCGCCTTGTCAAGGCTGAGAGGGCTCCACCATCTGAACCTCACGTAGCTGTACTTCGAGGACATCTCATGTTCACCCTGATCCTTGACGCGGAATCCCGACCTTTACACCTATCTTCCCAAGCATGTGAATCCTTAAACTGGTCTGAGCAAAATATATCGATGAACAAGTTTGGTCCACATTGCAGTCGTCGGAAACGGAAGGATCGGCCGGCCGACGGCCTACACCCTCTTCAACGAGAGGCTCGCAGACGAGCTCTCGCTGGTCGACGTAAAGCCTGGGCAGGCGTGGGCCTTCGGCGAGGAGCTCAGGCACGTGGCCGCGAGCCTCAGGTACGACGTCAAGATCAACGCCTATGACGAGGATGAGGGGCCGGAGGGCGCGGACCTCGTCGTCGTCTGCGTGGGCAAGCCCCGGCTGCCGGGTGTCAAGATGGATCGTCGGGACCTCGTCGCCGAGAACGCCGTCATCGTCAACATGCTCGCGGAGGTGATGCCGTCGAGGAACCCGAGGGCGAGGTGGGTGATAGTCTCCAACCCCGTAGACGCGATGGCGACGATGTTCAAGAAGGTCTCAGGCGCCCCGTTCGTCATAGCCACAGGCGACCACCCGGACACCCTCAGGCTCAGGGCCAAGATATCCATGGACCTGGGCGTCCCCGTATCGAAGGTTGAGGGCTTCGTCGGCGGAGAGCACGGCTCCCTCGCCTTCCCCCTCTGGTCGACCGTCAAGATCGCGGGGAAGCCCCTGTACGACTACCTGAGCCAGACGGGGAAGAGCCTCGACAGGGAGGCAGCCGTCAAGTACGTCCGCGGCATCTCGAAGCAGGTCGTCGACATAATCGGCGGCACAGAGGTCGGCCCTGCCGCAGGCTTCCGCGACATAATTAGATCGATACTACAGGACAGGAGGGAGATATACAGCTGCGCGGACTCCCTGAGGCTCCCCGGCCTGAATGAGGCGGTTAACGTTAGCGTCCCAACCCACGTAGGGAAGCGGATGGGGCCGAACCTCTGGGACGAACTCACCGACGAGGAGCACGCCAACATCATCGAGGCGGCGAAGGCGATCCACGGGAACTACATGATAGGCATGGAATCCGTCGGCAAAGCCTGGCCCACCTAAAACTCTTTACATCACTGAGTCCATTTTCTAGCCTGATCAAGATTGGTTTATGACCTGCTCATCCTGAACGGCCACATCCTTGACGGGACCGGTAACCCCTGGTTCAGGGCAGATGTCGGCATAGTCGGCGACGGGATTGAGGCCGTCGGGAGGCTCGGTAAGGAGAAGGCGGAGAGGAGGATAAACGCCGAGGGACACGTCGTGGCCCCGGGCTTCATCGACATACACAGCCACTCTGACATGCCGCTCCTCGTCGAGCCGCGGGCGGAGAGCAAGATACATCAGGGTGTCACTACGGAGGTGGTTGGGAACTGCGGCGGCTCGGCCGCCCCGATGAATAGAGCCGTCAAGGCGTACCGCGAGAAGTACGGCCGAAGTGGTGTCCCCGAGGACTTCGAGTACGACTGGGAGACGATGGCCGACTACCTCGCCAGGCTGGACAGGCAGGGAATCGCGGTCAACGTCGCCCCTCTCGTCGGCCAAGGCACCGTCAGGCACAATGTTATGGGCTACGAGGCACGCGAGCCCACAGACTCAGAGCTCAGGAAGATGAGGAGGCTCGTAGACGCCGCCATGAGGGATGGCGCCTGGGGAGTCTCAAGCGGCCTCATCTATCCGCCGAGCGTCTACGCTAAGACTGATGAGCTCGTCGAGCTCGCTAAGGTCTCCGCGAAGCACGGCGGCCTCTACGCGAGCCACATCAGGGGCGAGGGCGAGACCCTCCTCGATGCGGTCAAGGAGGCCATAGAGATCGGCGAGAGGAGCGGCGCGCCGGTCCAGATAGCCCACTTCAAGGCGTCTGGCAAGGAGTTCTGGGGAAGGACGAAGGAGTCGCACAGGCTCGTCGAGGAGGCACGCGCAAGGGGCGTCGACGTCACCTTCGACCAGTACCCGTACATTGCCTCAAGCACAGGGCTGAGCTCCGTGCTCCCCCACTGGGCCCACGAGGGCGGAGCCGAGAAGATGATGGAGAGGCTACGCGACCCAGAGGTCCGGAAGAGGCTAGAGTTAGAGCGGAGGCGCGACAGGGACTGGAGCGAGATCATGGTCGTCTACGTCAAGAAGAACCCGAAGTACATCGGGAAACGGATCACGGAGATCGCTGAGATGGAGGGAAAGAAGCCGTCGGACGCCGCCTATGATCTCCTCCTGGCCGAGGACACACAGGTCCAAACGGTCATGTTCGGCCTAGGCGAGGACGACGTCAGGTACGTGATGAGGAGCCCATACATGATGGTCGGCTCAGATGGATCAGCCGTCTCCCCCAAGGGCATCCTAGGCAAGGGGCAGCCCCATCCGCGGTACTACGGCACATTCCCCAGGGTCCTCGGCCACTACGCCCGAGACGAGGGCATTATAACCCTGCAGGAGGCGGTGAGGAAGATGACCTCGGCCCCGGCCCAGAAGATGGGCTTCAGGGACAGGGGCCTCCTCCGCGAGGGCTACAAGGCGGACATCGCGGTCTTCGACCCGTTGAAGGTTAAGGACGAGGCTACATTCACGGACCCGCACAGGTTCGCCTCGGGCATACCCTACGTCCTCGTCAACAGCACCGTCGTCATAAGCAAAGGGAAGCAGACGAGCGCACTGCCGGGGAAGACGTTAAGGAAGAGCCAGTAGTCCCCCCTTTTTATAAATAGGTTTCATGGATTCCGGGCGCTGCCGCGGAGCATCCTGGGCTCCGAGCCGACGAAGGCGCCCGGTTTGATCCTTCTCCTCGGCCTCGCGGCGAGGATGATGCACCTCGCCCTGTCCTTCTGGATCAGGTCTACGTCCTCGAAGAACATCCAAGCGAACTGGCACATGGGGGCGACGCCCCAGAAGTAGTAGCTGTCCATCGACCTCCTCTCACCGTCCAAGAGGTCTAAGGTGAGCCTCCTGAATGAGCCGGTCTTTACGTCGAAGCCGGCGTGGAGGGAGAGGACGGCCTCGTCCTCGGTGGCGTTCTCCACTAGGACCCTCTGGTAGCCGAACTGGGTGAAGCGGAGGTAGACCCTGTCCACCTCCTCGATGACGAGGACGCCGTCGTCGCTGAGGACGCCTGAGACGCCCGCCATCGCCTTCGTCATGTCCCATGGGTCGAAGTGGGGGGTGGTTAGGCCCCAGAGCAGGGCGACGTCGTGTTTCGTGGGAAGCCCCTTTAGGTCCCTGACGTCGAGGACATGAGTCTCTGGCTCCTGCCCGAGCTCTTGACGGCCGAGCAGCCTCGCCTTCTCCAAGGCTTTCTCCCTGAGGTCGACTATCGATAGAGTGCAGCCTTTCCCCGAGTCCTCTAGAACCTTCGCCATGGCTATGCCGGCGATCCCGGCTCCGCCGCAGAGGTCGAGGACCCTCGCCTCCTTCTCGGAGAGGAGGGGCCTCAGCCATTCGTGCTCTGCGATTTGCTTCATCTCGCCCTTGATCTGCTCGTACCGGGCTCTACCCTCCTCGGTGGATAGATCGTCCTGCCAATTCACCAGGGAATACAGCCTCTCAAGCGGTTCTGAAGCCATGAATTAACTAGGACTCAACCGTAGATAAATTTTAAAGTATATCATTGGGGGGGAGTCTCGCACTCCGTCTACTTCAGGTTGTCCATCATCCTGAAGTCCTCCTTCATGGTGTTCAGGACGACATGGGTGTTTGTACGCTCGATGTTCTCCATGCTGAGGAGCGCCTTCGGGAACTCGCTCAGCTCATGCCTGTTCTTGAACTTCGCCACGACCATGCTGTCGATCTCGCCTGTGATGTCGTAGACGGCGCAGACGTACGGCAGCTTCGCTATCGTCCTCTGCACCTCGAGGAGCTTCCCCCTGGCCACCGTGATCTCGACTATGACCGTGAGTTCGTAGCCTAGGCGCTCGTAGTCGAGCATCACCGTGTAGTCCTTCAGGACGCCGGCGGACTCGAGGCGCTGGATGTGGTTGATGACGGTCGCCGTCGAGACGCCTATCGCCTTCGCCAGCTCCCTCTGGCTCCTGTTCGAGTTCTTGAGCAGCTCCCTGAGGAGCTTCCTGTCGATCTCATCAAGCGCGAACACCGTTCTCACCTTACAATCGTTGAGTAATGATGGAATTTATTTGTACACGTGTATATGAAATTTCCCATAAACTATATATATGTGTGGTGGCGTACGAGCTTCCATTACTCCCCGGAGGAACCTGATTTAATCAGTGGAAGAGGTTACGGGACCGCCGCGGCGTTCGTGACCGCGGTCATCTGGGGTCTGAGCTTCGTCGCGGCGAGGATGGTGCTGACGACCCTGACGCCGGTCCTCCTGGCGACGGTCAGGTTCATCATCGCCTCCCTCATCTTCCTCCCCGTCGTGATCAGTGGGCTCAGGAACGGATCGAGGCCGACGAACGACGACCTGAAGGAGATGGCGCTCCTCGGCTTCATGAGCATAAGCATCTACTTCTGGCTCCAGTACACCGGGGTCCAGTACGCAGGCGCGGGCGTCAGCGCCCTCCTCGTCGTCGGCCTCATACCGATCCTGACCGGGCTCGCCTCGTCATTCATCCTGAAGGAGAGCTTCAGCCCCCAGAAGGTGACCGGCGCGGTCCTCGGCCTCGCCGGCGTCGCCCTTATAACCGTCCCCGGGCTACTGGGCGCCTCCGTCGACTGGGGCTTCTACTTCGGCGTCGCCTGCCTTCTGGGGAACGCGGTCTGCTGGTCCCTGTACACGGCTCTGAGCAGGAGGATCGTGAAGAGGACGGGGAAGCCGCTGATGGTCACGGCCTACGTCACCCTCGCGGGCACCCTCGCCCTCCTGCCCATGAGCCTGACATCGAACTGGGGGCTCGTCGCCTCGGTCCAGCAGGCCCAGTGGGTGAGCGTCCTATACCTCGCCGTCGTCTGCTCCGGCGGCGGCTACTTCCTGTGGAATTACGCCCTCTCCAAGACCGAGGCGGTGAACACGGCCGTCTGGCTGTACCTGGAGCCCGTCGCCGCCTTCATCGGAGAGGCAGCCCTATTCGGCATCATCCCAGGCGCATTGACCCTCCTGGGAGGCGCGGGGATAATCATGGGGGCCCTGTTGACCAACACCGCGAAGAAGTGACAGACGCCACTGAACGCGATTTATTAACACGGAAAGCTCAATACTCGTCGACAAACTACCCAAACACATATACAAATGTATAGGAAAAATGGGAAAAAGTATATATTGGTGTATGATTGTACGGCTGATTATTATGACCGCCAGGAAGTTGACAAACGGCGAGTCCGTGGAGCCCATGATGGAACTCGTCAAGAGGCACGACATAAAGTACGTCCGCCTCATCATCATCGACCTCAACGGGATGCCCAGGGCGATGCTCATCCCGGAGTACGAGCTGGAGACCGCCCTGCGGGTGGGCATCGGCTTCGACGGCTCCTCCATGGGGCTGGTGAACATCGAGAACAGCGACCTCACCGCTCACCCTGACCCGGGCACGTTCCTCGCCCCGATGTGGGAGACGCCGGGGGTCGCCCTGATGTTCTGCTACGTCTCAAACCCCGACGGCACGCCCTTCATGGGCGACCCGAGGGGCCGCCTCAAGTCGACCATCGACGAGCTCGAGAGGCAGGGCCTGGGATACAACACAGGCCCCGAGCTCGAGTACTTCTACGTCACCCGCCAGAACGGGGGCATAGAGCCATACGGCTCGGGCGGCTACTTCTACCTCCCGCCGATGGACCCAACCGAGGAGATGAAGCTGGAGACAATGATCAATCTCGAGGCGGCGGGGTTCCAGCTCGACAAGATCCACCACGAGGTCGCGAGCGGCCAACAGGAGATCAACTTCCGCTACACGGACGCGCTGAAGACGGCCGACAACGCCGTCCTCTACAAGCTCGTGGTGAAGACGATAGCCGAGAAGCACGGAGCCGTCGCAACCTTCATGCCGAAGCCCTTCTGGGGCATGAACGGCTCAGGCTGCCACGTCCACCAGAGCCTCGTCGACCTCAAGACGGGGAGGAACCTCTTCGGCGACGCCGATACGGAGACCGGCCTCTCCCAGAAGGCCATCCACTACATCGGCGGCATCCTGAGGCACGCCAGCGCCATGAGCATGGTCGTCGCCCCGCTCGTCAACAGCTACAAGAGGCTGGTGCCCCACTTCGAGGCGCCGGTCTACATCAGCTGGGGCTACGGTAACCGCTCAGCCCTGGTCAGGATACCCCTCTACCCGGGGGACAAGACGGTAGTCACACGGATCGAGTACAGGCACCCGGACCCCTCCTCGAACACCTACCTCATCTCGATGGCGATGCTCAAGGCGGGCCTCGACGGCGTCAAACACAAGGTCGAGCCACCCGAGCCCTTCGACGAGAACCTCTACCACCAGAAGGCGAAGGACATGGAGATGCTCCCGGAGAACCTCGGCGAGGCCGTCGACGTCTTCGAGAAGGACCCAGTCGTCTCCGGCGCCCTCGGAGACTACATCGCAGGGAGGCTCGTCCGGGCGAAGAGGGCGGAGTACGACGAGTACCTGAAGTACGTAGGTACGGATTGGGCGACCAGCAGGCCGAAGATCACGCCATGGGAGTATGGAAGGTACCTGACAACCTGCTAGCCCCTCGTCTGCAGCCCCCCGCCTCCATATTCACCGAGTGATTTTATTTATATTCGCCCATCCCCAAACAATAGGATGGTTCCAATGGAAGCTAACCGTAAGCCCGTCGAGGTGACGGACGCCACCTTCGACGAGTTCGTCGCGGAGAACGGGATGGCCGTCCTAGACTGTTGGGCAGCCTGGTGCGGCCCGTGCAGGATGCTAGGCCCCATCATAGAGCAGCTTGCCGGCGAGAGGCATGACGTAGTCTTCGGCAAGCTCGACGTCGACAGGAACAGCAAAGTGGCGATGAAGTTCGGGATAACGAGCATCCCCACCCTCCTCTACTTCAAGGGCGGGAAGCTAGTCGACAGGACACTCGGCGCGCTCCCCAGGAAGATGATCGAGGAGCGCCTCGCAAGGCTCGTGGCCCTCTGAGAGACTGTGGACGATCTATAGGAAACCCAATTTTGCGGATTCGCGCATCGGCCCTCGGTACAACTCAGCGGGTTCACCTCCCCGTCGGCCTCTGGGAAGGTTTTTTATTGTGTGTCATCGTATCGGTGTGATTAAGCTGGCGTAATGGATGCTTGAACTCGTGGGCCTCCTCGCGGCCTTCGTAGTCATCTTCGCCCTCAGGTTCAAGGGGTTCGACTTCGCGGCCACGATCCTCATCGCGGCGGCGATCATCGGGCTGACCTCGGGGAAGGGTCTTGGCATCTTCGTCGACGTGACGGCTGAGACCGTGAAGGACCCGACGACATGGGAGCTCTGTGCCGCGGTCGCCTTCATCACCGTCCTCGGATACGCCCTCAAGGAGACGGGGCTCATGGTCGAGCTCATCGACAAACTCCGAGGCTTCCTGCCGAGCAGGTTCCTTCTCGCCTTGATACCAGCCCTCTTCGGAATCCTAGCCATGCCGGGAGGCGCACTCATGTCGGCACCCTTCAACGATCCCGAGGCGGAGAGGCTCAAGCTCAAGCCGGAGCATAGGACGTTCATAAATATCTGGTTCAGACATGTCTGGTACTGGGCCTCGCCCATCAGCCCCACGACGATAGTGGCGGTGAGCCTCACGGGGATAGCGCTCCGCGACTTCATCGCGGTCAACTTCCCCCTGTTCCTCCTCACGTGGGTCATCGGCTTCGCCGTCTCATGGAGGTGGATCAAGAAGGAGACACCGGACCCCAGCAAGAGGAGGGACTATTGGGGGAGCCTCGTCGGCCTCTCGCCCATCATAATCACGGTGGTGCTCACCCTCGTCGATGTCCCAATCTGGGCGGCGGTCGGCGTCGGCATAGCGATCGTCGTGATCCTCAAGAGGGTCGACCTGAGCGGGACCGTCGTCTTCTTCAGGAAGGGGGTGAAGTGGGACATAGTAGCCGCCGTCTTCGCGACCCTTTTCTTCAGGTACATGATCGTCGCCTCCGGGAGCGTCACCACCCTGCTCCAGAGCATCCTCGCGGCGGGCGTGCCGCTCCTACTCCTATTCATCATCATACCGATCCTCGTGGGGACCATATCGGCGAACCCGACTATGGGGATCGGGATCGTCTTCCCCCTCCTCGTCCCGCTGGTCCCTCAGATGAATGTCAACATCCTGACCATAATGTACGCCGGGATAGTCGCGGGCTACAACGGCTCGCCGATGCACCTCTGCCTGATCCTCACGAACCAGTACTACAGGTCCGACCTACAGAAGGTCTATAGGTACCTGATCCCACCGATCGTGCTGCTGTTCGTCCTCATGATCGTCTACCACCTCGTCCTCGGCGGCCTCTGGTAGGCGTGCCGTGAGCAACCAATTTAACCGCCTCGGCCTAGTTAGAACTGGTTCAGTTGGGAGTCAACCTCACCCCAATAGTCATCAAACGGGTGGTATCCCTAGATGACCTTAGGGGCAGGAGCTTCGCAGTAGACGCCTTCGTCGTCCTCCACCAGTTCCTGGCACTGATCAGGGGCAGGGACGGTTCGCCCCTCACAGACTCGGAGGGAAGGGTGACATCCCACCTCGTCGGCCTCGCCTTCAGGACCACTCGACTGATAGCCGACTACGGCATGAGGCTGGTCTTCGTCTTCGACGGGAAGCCGCCGGAGCTGAAGAGGGCCGAGGTCGAGGGCAGGAGGAAGGCTCGGGAGAAGTCCGAGGAGGAGTATAGGATCGCCGTCGCCGCCGGCGACTACAAGGCTGCCTTCTCCAAGGCCGTGATGACTGGGAGGCTGACGTCCGAGGGGGTGGCGGACGCGAAGAGGCTCCTCGACCTCCTCGGCATCCCTTTGGTCCAAGCGCCCTCCGAGGGGGAGGCACAGGCCGCGTACATGGCCGCCAGGGGCGATGTCTGGGCTAGCAACAGCCAAGACTACGACAGCCTCCTCTTCGGCGCGCCCAGGCTGGTCCGCTACATCACCATCCAGGGAGAGGAGTGGCTCCCGAGCAAGGGTAGGGCGAGGAAGCTCAAGCCCGAGATCATAGAGCTGGAGGGCCTCCTAAAGGGCATCGGCGTCACGCGGGAGCAGCTCATCGACCTCTCCATACTGATCGGCACCGACTTCAACCGGGGGGTGAGGGGGATAGGACCTAAAACGGCCCTCAAGCTCATCAAATCCCACGGTAGCATCGAGGGGCTACCCACGGAGATCGCGGCGAAGCTCCCGCCCGACGTGGACGCCATACGACGAATATATCTTGAGCCCGATGTAACGAACAAATATAGCCTGGAGGAGGGCGGACTCGACGAGGAGGGGCTATACGGCTTCCTCTGCGGCGAGCGCAGCTTCAGCAGGGAACGGGTAGAGACGATGGTGAGTAGGATGAGGAGGGCCAGGGGGCAGAGCAGCCTCAGCCGCTGGGTGGAGGGGGGAGACTAGCCCTGGCCTCGACGCCGTTCATCCACCTCGCCGAGCTCTGCAGGAGCCTCGAGGCGACGGGCTCGAGGAGGGAGAAGGCCCGCCTCATCTCCGGGTTCCTCCGAGGCCTGGAACCCGACGAGGTGGGCCCCGCGGTCCTCCTCGTGGTCGGCCAGGTCTTCCCAGAGTTCGACCCACGCACCCTGGAGGTCGGTTGGTCGACCATGAAGAGGGTGCTTGAGAAGGGGAGGCAGACGACCCTGCTCAGGGACCAGCTCACCATCCGACGCGTCCACTCGACCCTGAGCGAGATCGCGGAGACCTCCGGCGCGAGGTCGAGGAAGCTGAAGGAACGGCTCCTCGTCGGCCTCATCAGCGACGCGGGCAGGGAGGAGGTCGAGGTCCTCGTAAGGATAATCTTCGGCGAGATGAGGATAGGCGTCAACGAGGGCGTCATGCTTGAGGCTCTCGCCGAGGCGTCCGGGACGCCCCTCGCACTCGTCAGGAGGGCGCTCATGCTCACGGGGAACCTCGGAGAGGTCGCCCTGATAGCGGTCACCCAGGGGGAGAGGGGGCTCGGAGGCGTCAGGCCCGAGCTCTTCGTGCCGCTGAAGCCGATGCTCGCCGAGACCGCCGAAGACGCGGAGGAGGCGCTGAAGGAGCACGGGGGCAGGACCGTCTTCGAGTATAAGTTCGACGGCGCCCGCGTCCAGATCCACCGTCTCGGCGACGAGATCAGGGTCTACAGCCGCCGCCTCACGGACGTGACGGAGAGCGTGCCGGACATCGTCAACGTCGTCATCCGGTTCCTCCCCAGGGTGGGCCTCATCGTCGAGGGGGAGATCACCGCCGTCGGCTCAGAGGGGAAGCCTCTCCCCTTCCAGGACCTGATGCGCCGCTTCACCCGCGTCAACGAGGTCGAGGAGGAGGCGAGGCGGATACCCCTCAGGCTCCACCTCTTCGACGTCCTCTACCTCGACGGCACCCTCCTCATAGACGAGCCGTACGAGACCAGGTGGTCGATCCTGAGCAAGATGGCGCCGGGTGAGCTTCTCGCCGAGCGCACCGTGACGAGCAGCCCCGAGGAGGCCGAGGCATTTCTCAAGACGGCGATGAGCGCCGGCCACGAGGGGCTGATGGCGAAGAGGCTGGACAGCTCCTACTCGCCCGGCGCCCGGGGGAAGGACTGGCTCAAGCTCAAGCCAGTCGAGACCCTCGACCTCATCATAGCCGCCGCCGACTGGGGGACCGGGAGGAGGAAGGGCTGGCTGAGCAACTACCACCTCGCCGCCAGGGACGGCGAAGAGTGGAAGGTCGTCGGGAAGACCTTCAAGGGGCTCACGGACGAGGAGTTCAGGTGGATGACGAAACGACTACAGGCGATCAAGGTCTCGGAGACAGAGTACACGGTCACTGTCCGCCCCGAGGTCGTCGTCGAGATCGCATTCAACGAGGTCCAGAGGAGCCCCCACTACCGCTCCGGCTTCGCCCTCAGGTTCGCCCGAATAACCAGGATCAGGGACGACAAAGGCCCCGAGGACGCCGACACCCTCCAGAAGGTGAGGGAGCTCTACAAGAAGCAGTTCACCGTCAAAGATCAGCTCTGACAAGACACGCCGCGGCGGAGGGGATTTGAACCCCTGTTGACCTGGGAGGTCGTTCGGTCATAAGCCGAAACCCATAACCAGACTAGGGGACCGCCGCGGAGAATATGTCTCGAAAAGGAGATTATAACGTTTATCAATAGTTGAAACTAAGATTGGTTGTGGTGAGCCAGAATAGACCTCCCAGGTTTTACTCGGCCCACCTTAGGGGTTTCCCCCGAAGAGATCGAGGCGAGACGGCTTATAAGTATTGTTAATGATCGCTGAAACCTGCAAGGGGCCATAAAAATTGGGGGTTTAGAACTGTTTGAGCGGCGGCTTGAGGTCGAGGGGTATCGGCGGCTTGTACTTCCTGTCGGCGAGCCTCTCCTTGAACTCAGCCTTCACGCCCTTGAGGAGCTTCGGCTTCGTCATCAGGTCGAGCCCCGCGCCCGCCATGGTCTTCGTCGCGAAGATGAGCCCCTTGTGGCCGATGCTCATCCCGCCCTGGGCCGCGAACTGCCAGCTGTGGCCAGGGGTGCCGAGCATGCATGTGACTGTGCTGAACTCCTTCGTCGGCGTAACCCAGCTGACATCCGCCACGTCCGTGCTGCCGGCGCCGACCTCGCCCGCCTGGTAGTCGTCGAGGATGCGCTCGTCGAAGAGCGTGTCGAGGAGCTTCTCCCAGCCGGGCCTCTTCGACTTCCTGAGCCCCTCCTTCTTCTGCATAGGGTCGATGCTCTTGTTCATCTCCTCGGCGAACCTGATCTCCCCCTCGTCGTGGACCGGCGCCCCGACCTCGCGCATGTTGGCGACGATGACGTCGCAGAGCGCCTTGTTGGGGAGGACGTTGTAGCAGGCCGTGAGGAACTCCACCCTGTGGGTGGTGCGCGCCATCTTGTCCGCGCCGTCCGCTATCTGTAGGACCCAGTTGTAGATGTAGTCGACCTGCTCCCGCTCAGGGCTTCGGACGTAGTACCATACCCTGGCGTACGCCGGCACCACGTTCGGCTGCCCTCCACCGTACTCTGTGACGTAGTGGACCCTCGCCTTCTCGATGATGTGCTCCCGCATGAAGTTGACGCCGTTGCTCATCAGCTCGACAGCGTCGAGGGCGCTGATCCCGTTCTCCGGGTCACCGGCTGCGTGGGCGGTCCTGCCGTAGAAGTGGACCTTGAAGCTGTTCAACGCGTTGCTGCTGCCGGTGCCCGCTGTGTTGGCTGATCCAGGGTGGTGGCTGAGGCAGGCGTCTACGCCCTTGAAGAGGTCGTGGCGCACGAGCCATACCTTGCCCACGAGGGTCTCCTCCGCCGGGCAGCCGTACATCTTGACCGTGCCACCGATCTTCCTCTCCTCCATCGCCCTCTTCATGGCTACGGCGGCGGCTAGGGCCGTGGTGCCGTGCATGTTGTGGCCGCACCCGTGGCCCGGCGCCCCCTCCTTGACAGGCTCCTTGTAGGGCACAGCCTTCTGGCTGAGCCCCGCCAGCGCGTCTAGCTCTCCCATGAGGCCTATCGTGGGACCATTGCCGTTGTTCCAGGTGGCGACGAAGGCCGTCGGCATGTCCGCGACGCCCCGTTCCACCTTGAAGCCCTGCCTTTCGATCCAGTCAGCGAAGAGCTTCGACGTGTTGTACTCCTGGAGGCCGACCTCAGCGAACCCCCAGGCCTTGTCGCTGATCTCCAGAATCTTCTTCTCGTTCTCGTCTATCCAACTGAAAGCTGCTTCCTTTACCATGACAACCAAATCTCTATAGGTCGTGAGGGTATAAAACCAGCGACGGGGCGGATCGGTGTTCGCCGGCTAGACAGGTGGGGCTGCCCATCAAGCTTAAAAACCAGGGCAGAGGCATCTGTCCATGGTGCAGGTCGTGCATCGGCTCCAATATCAGACGGCGGCTTAGCCGACCTTCGGAGACTTCTTCTTAGAACCCTTAACGATAATCAGGTTCTGATCCTAGCCAACGTTGGAGGCGAGAGGCGCACGTTGACCAGCCTCCTGAGGAAGATATCCGAGGAATCGGGTGTGCCGCTGTCGACCCTGAAGCTCAACGCCCGGATCCTACGGGAGTTGAACATGATAAGCTACGGCTCGGCCGAGGAGAGGAGGCTCGCGGAGGTCAAGCCGCTGGGCTCCCTCGTCCTCAGGCTATTAGACGGAAAAAGGGAGGAAGGGTACGGCTCCATGCCCGGCTATTAGCCACAAGCAGCGGCTCTCCTCCGCCTAATACTAGGGTCCAGCGCCCGGTGATACCCTCATTCTTTAAACTTGGAGGCGTATATTATCTCCTGAAACCCAGCGAGGCGTTGATCCAGGGGGCGTAGGGCTTGTCTGATAACAGGATTCTTCTCGGCTTCGAGGTTGGCACCGGCAAGGAGGTGCAGATGAGGCTCCACCACACCGTCGTGACGGGGATGACCCAGCTATCGGGGAAGACCACCACCCTAGAGGCCATCATAAGCAGGTCGGGGAAGAGGGCCATCGCCTTCAAGGCGAAGAGGGGCGAGGAGGGCTTCAACACCTACAACGAGATCCTGCCCTTCTTCAACGAGCGGGCAGACTGGCAGTACGTTGCCAGCCTTCTGGAGGCGACGCTCAGGGAGAAGCTCAGATTCGAGCGGCCGTGGATCATGAGGGCGACGAAGGGCGCGAAGACGCTCCGAGAGGTGATGGAGAACATCTCCATGCTCAAGGCGGAGTCCTCGGGCGGCTCGCTGCCGGAGAACGTCTACACCGCCCTCGAGGAGTACCTGAAGATCGTCGTGCCTCAGATAGAGAGGTTCCAGTTCTCGAAGACCCTGGAGCTGAAGGACGGCATCAACGTGATGGACCTCACGGAGATGTCGGTGGAGCTCCAGAGCCTCGTCATCCGCAGCACCATGGAGCACGTCATCTCGGAGCTGAGGGACATCATCGTCATCATCCCCGAGGCATGGGAGCACCTCCCACAGGGCAGGAACACGCCGGTGAAGCTCTACGCCGAGACCTTCATCCGCAAGGGCGCAGCCATAGGGAACTTCCTCTTCATCGACAGCCAGGACATCGCGGGCGTCGACAAGACGCCCCTCCGCCAGTGCAACAACTGGATCCTGGGGAGGCAGCGCGAGGCCCACGAGGTAGAGAGGGTCCGCGAGATACTTGGCAGGAACAGGTTCTCTGCGGAGGAGATCAGGGCGCTCCCACTCGGCCACTTCTACGCGGTCCTCGGGGACGAGCTGAAGAAGGTCTACGTGCTTCCCGCCGGCGTCCCCTATAAGCTCGGGAGGAGGGTCGCCACGGGTGAGGTGCCGGTCGGGAAGATCAAGGACTACCTCGAGAGCCCCCTGGAGGAGACCAGGCCAAAGGGGAGGCAGATCCCCGTGAGTGACCCGTCGCCCAGGACACCCACCGGCCTCAGGGAGCGGATAGGGGGTCTCGGCGACATCCTGCCCATCGGCAGGGACAGGGATAAGGCGAGGGACACACCCCAGTCTTCGAGGATCGAGGAGCTGGAGGCGAAGCTGAGCCGGAGGGAGGCGGAGGTGACCACCCTGAGGGACGAGGTCGCCCTCCTCAGGCGCGAGCTGGAGAAGAACGCGGCGAAGGTGGCGCGGCTCGAGGCGGCCACCGTCCAGAGCGTCCTCAGCTCGAAGGGGGCGGGGGGAGACATCTCGGTGGACGACATCAACCTCATCGTGGACGCCAGGATGCACCAGATCCTCCAGTTCGACAGGCCGACCCAGTTCGTCAGCATAGACGTCTCGAAGCGCCTCAGGGATGCGATAAAGGAGAAATTCGTCCGCGACATGGCGGCCAGGATACGCGTCCTGCCACGGGATATGCTCGTCCTCGCCATGGTGGTCCACGAGAAGGGAAAGGTGAAGAGGGGCGAACTCTACTCGCTGATCTACGGCTCCACGGGCAGGATACCGGAGGAGTTCTACGGCGAGCTCCAGACGCTTGAGGACGCCCACCTAGTCGCCTACAGCAAGGCGACGGGAGCCATCACCTGGACCATGGACGCCTACGTCGACGCGGAGCTGAAGGGCTTCGCGGACGACGACACGAGAACGCAGGTGAAGGAGTACCTGGCGAGCGTCATGCTTCCGACAACAGGTTAGGGAAATCTATAATCCTACTTTTGATTTAGTTCCTTGGCAATCTTTTGATATTTTTATTTTCGAAGAATTTTGCTCTTATAGAACTATAAAATAACCCAAATCATTTTATTATTAGAAGACCGTTTATGATAAAAAAAACACACAGGTTTATGGTTTATGCTTCCTCATTTCAAATCTGAAAAGGTTTGTTTGGAGAAAGATATCCAAAGCGCTAAGGTTAGGAGGATTATATCCATAATAAGGAGATTTTATTAGCTCATAAATAAAAGGATCTTCACGCAAATCATCTATATATGAACCGTGACTTACTTTGAAATACTTATTTTTTATTAAATATATCTGACTACAAACATGAAGACAATTTAATAAAAATAAACTTCCTAAAGCTTCAAGAACATTCTCTAATGTAGCCCTTTTTTTAAAATCTTGATAATAACTATGTTTCAAACCATTATAATCATGCCACCAAGTTGAGAGTTCTACTTCTTCTCCCTTCTGGTTTTTCTCTTTCTTTTTAAAAAATTTATTAAAATTTTCAAATGGTTTTATTTTATCATAGTTACTGAGACTTATCGGATTCACTATCAAGAAATGATCTGATAAATCATATATAGGATTATAAGTGTTATAAAAATCCCCTATTCCCCAAAAAAATTCTTTGCCGGGTGTCTTCTTCTTTTTACTTTCAATTTTTTCCTTTATTTCTATAAATGACTATTTATTTTGAATATAAGAACATAACTCCATATCACGAAAAAAAGAGTCAACTGACGATCCTACGAGAATTAATAAATTAGCTAAGTCTTCACTCCAAGTAGTTTTATTAATATTATCTATAGCGACTATTCTTGATATTTCAAGGACCTTTTTTTCGAGAGTCTGATAAGTATACCAATTCAAGCCTTTCGAATAAGGACAATTATGAGAACCTAACAGGGAGTCCATGAATAAAAATAAATTTTTACCTATAAAACTATTACCTAAACTTTTTCCTTAATTCTAGAAATTTTAAATTTCAGCTGAAAACTATCTTTTCATTATAAATTGTAGACTATAAGATCTTTGTTTCTTCCCTAAGTAAATTCTTACTAAGCCTTATTCGACTTTTCATCACTTACTCTCTTATGGTTTTTCCCTAGATCGGCCAACACCTTAAAGCTGTTCTCTAGCCCTTTTTTCAACCTCGGCCTCGACGGCGAGCCTGTCCACCTTTCCCATCTGGGTCTGGGGCAGCGAGGCGACGACCTCGATCCTGCCCGGGACCTTGTGGGGCTCAAGCAGCCCGCGGCAGTGGTCCATGAGCCGCTCCTCGACGCCCTCTCTTTCGGCGCCTGAGCCGAGGACGACGAAGGCCTGGATATCGGTGCTGCACCTGAGGGGGTCAGGTGCCCCGACGGCTACCGCGGCCTCGACGCCGGGGAAGCCCAGCAGGGCCTCCTCGACCTCTACGGGCCAGACGGTGCGCCCGGCAGCGACTATCCTGTCACGCTTCCTCCCGACGATGTAGAGGTAGCCCTCCTCGTCGACACGGGCTACGTCGCCGGTGTAGAGCCAACCGCCGCGGAGCACCCTCTCCGTCTCCTCCGGAGCCCTCCAGTAGCCCTTCATCACCTGCGGGCCGCGGACGACGAGCTCCCCCTCGCCGCCTGTGGGCACCTCGACCTCGCCGAGCTGGAGGTCAACGATCTTCGCCTCTGTGTCGGGGAAGGCGAGGCCGACGCTCCTCGGGTTCGGGTCCCCATCCACGGGGGTGCCGTGGGTGCTCGGCCCCGCCTCGGTCAGCCCGTAGCCCTGGTAGAACCTGGCCCCCGTCACCTTGACGAACTCATCAATGTACTTTTGCTCGATTGAGGCCCCGCCGACGGAGCAGCTCGTCAGGCTCATGAGGTCATATTTTGCGAGGGCGGGGTGCCTCAGGACCTCCCTTATGAAGCGGGGGATCGTCGGGAAGTGGGTGGCACGTGTCTTCTGAATCGCCGCCATGATCGCCTCAGGCTTCGGGTCAGGGACCAGGGCGAGGGTGCAGCCGAAGCTCACCGCCTCGTCGAGGACGTTCAGCCCGTAGCTGTGGAAGAAGGGGACGGCGCAGAGGATGACCGGCCACCCAGCCGGCTGAGGCTTATGGCTGTACCCCCAGCCCCTCAGCCAGTGGTAGCTCTGCAGGGCGTTCGCCACGAGGCTGTGGTGGGTGAGCATCACCCCCTTCGGCTGCCCCGTGGTGCCCGAGGTGTAGAGGATGGCGGCGACGTCCTCTCTCACATCGAATCGGGGCGCCTCCTCCAGAGGCTCAGCCCTGGCGAGCTCCTCGAAGCTCAACGCGTCCCTCGGCGTCTTCCTAGGCTGCAGCCTGCTGGCCACCTGCAGGCGCGCCGGGGCGTAGGCGGCTGCCTCCGCGACCACCAACCTCCCCGGCCTCTCCTCGGGGAGCCTATCGAGGAGCCTGTCGAGGGCGAGGAGGACGGAGACATCCGTGTCCTCGAGCTCCCTTCCTATCTCCGGGGCCGGGTTGAGGGGGCTCACCGGCACAGCTATGCCTCCGGCGGTGCTGACGGCGTTGAGCGCCACGATGAAGTGCGGCGTATTCGGGAGCAGGAGCCCGACCCTGTCGCCCTTCCCCACGCCGAGCCCACGCAGGCCCCCGGCCAGCCTCAGGGACTGATCCCAGAGCTGGCCGTAAGTCGCCTTAGCCCCGATGAAGATGGTCGCCGCCCTCTCCGGGAACTTCCTCGCCGAGTTCTCGAGGAAGCCGTGGAGCGGCATCTCTGGGTAGTTGACGCTGAAGGGGACCCCCGCGGGGTAACTGCCTCGGCGAGCCATGGACAAGAAGCCCTTCCACACCCGCGACTAAAAAGGTGGCGCCCGAACCAGTTTTTAACCACCTCGCCGCTATTCATCAGGATCGGCTTTGAGGCTCGAAGGCATCTATGTGCCGAACGTCACCCCCTTCGACGCGGAGGGCAACATCGTCTACGACTCGCTGGGCGAACTCATCGACTTCTGGATCGACTCAGGAGTCTCCGGAATCGTGGCGAACGCAAGCACCGGCGAGGGCCCCTACCTGAGCAGGGAGGAGCAGAGGAGCATAGTCGAGTACGTCGTCGAGAAGGTAGGCGGGAGGGCTCAGGTCATCGCCGGCACCGGCGCCATGGGAACCCGTGAGACCATAGAGATGACGAGGGAGGCGGCTGACGCGGGCGCCGAGGCGGCCCTCGTCACGACGCCCTACTTCTTCAAGCCCACCGACGACGAGCTATTCCGGCACTACGCAAGGGTCCTGGGCGCGACCCACCTGCCGGTCATCCTCTACAACGTCCCCAAGTTCACCGGCTACTCGATAAGCCCCAGGGTCGTCGCCAGGATAGCCTCGGAGTGCAGTGGCCTCACCGGTATCAAGGACAGCAGTGGCAACCCAGGCACGATGGCCGAGGTGATAAGGCTCTGCGGCGAAAGGATCAGCTGCCTCAGCGGGGCGGCGGACATGATCCTGCCTACGCTGACGCTCGGCGGCAAGGGCGCCATCGTCGCCGTCGGTAACGTCATACCCGGGCACTGCGTCTCCATCTACGAGGCGTTCAGGAAGGGCGACCTCGTGGAAGCGGGGAGGCAGCAGCTGACGGCGAGCTTCGTCAACAAGGTGCTCGTGGCCGAGAACCCCCAGATCGCCGCCATCAAGGCGGCGCTGAACAAGATGGGGTACAGGGCGGGTGCCCCGAGGGGGCCGCTGCTGCCCCTGGCGCCCAAGGCCGACGAGGCCGTCGCGGATATGCTCAGGCAGGTCAGGCTCCTCTGACCGGCAACATTTTCCCTCATGGAACCACAGTTTAGCCATGGTCAAGCCCACCCTGCAGAAAGTCCTCGAGGGGTATGAGGTGGTCGACCTCAGCCACGTCCTCGAGGACGGCATGCCGCGGCCCCAGGTCCCCTACGGCCACATCCCGTGGAAGCTGGAGGAGCGAGGGGACGGCTTCAACACCTACATGGTCCTCGTCTTCGAGCACGCCGGCACCCACGTCGACGCCCCCTTCCACCTCGCAGGCGTCGGGGGTCCCACCATCGAGAACGTCCCCCTCACGAACTGGATGGGCCCCCTCCTCGTCGTCGACATGAGGCACAAGAAGGAGAGGGAGTTCGTCAGCCGCAGGGAGATCGAGGAGTGGGAAAGGGATCATGCCCCAATCGAGGAGGGGGACATCGTCCTCTTCGACTTCGGCTGGACGAGGAACTGGAAGGTTCCCAGCGGAGTTGAAGAGCAGCCCTACCTGAGGAACAACCCCGGCCTCTCAGAGGAGGCGGCCCTCTACCTAGCCGGGAAGGGCGTCAAGCTCGTGGGCGGGGACACGCCTACGATAGACTCGGACGCCGACCCGGAGGAGCGAGCCCACAGGGTACTTCTGCCTCGAAAGATACTCATCCTCGAGAACGCCACGAACCTCGGCAGGGTCCCGCCGACAGGAGCCTACTTCATGGCGTTCCCTCTCCCGATAGGGGGCGGGACAGGCTCGCCGGTGAGGGCCGTCGCCTTCGTACCTAGGAAGGGCGGCTGAGGCAACATTTACAAGCCCGCCCCTGAAATAAGTAACGAACAAACCGGAGACACGTCGACTTGGTCCTGGATAAGCTCGGCTCAAGCCTCTACGACGCCCTGAGGAAGGTGATCAGGGCACCAGTTGTTGATGAGGCCCTCGTCAAGGAGCTGATCCGCGACTTCCAGCGCGCGCTCCTCCAGGCAGACGTCAACGTCCAGCTCGTCATGGAGCTCAGCCAGAACATAGAGCGCCGCGCCCTCAAGGAGGAGCTGCCGCCGGGGATCAGCAGACGCGAGCACGTGGTGAAGGTCGTCTACGACGAGCTGACGAGCTTCGTCGGGGAGAAGCAGCAGGAGATCAGGGTCCAGCCGGGGAAGCAGAACGTCCTCATGCTCGTCGGCATACAGGGCAGCGGCAAGACGACGACCGCCGCGAAGCTCGCCCGCTACTACCAGAAGAGGGGGCTCAGGACGGGCCTAATCACCTGCGACACCTTCCGCCCAGGCGCCTACAACCAGCTCAAGCAGCTGGCGGAGCAGATCAATGTCAACTTCTACGGCGAGCCGGAGGCCAAGGACCCCGTTGCGCTCGCCAGACGCGGTGTAGGCCACTTCGAGGGGTACGAGGTGGTCATCCTCGACACCAGCGGCCGCCACAAGGAGGAGAAGGGGCTCATAGAGGAGATGCGGCAGATAGCAGCAGCGGTCAAGCCCCAGGAGATCGTCCTCGTCCTCGACGGCACAATAGGCCAGCAGGCGTCCGCTCAGGCCAAGGCCTTCAAGGAGGCGACCGACGTGGGCAGCATCATCGTCTCCAAGCTCGACGGCACGGCCCGCGGCGGGGGAGCCCTCAGCGGAGTCGCCGCAACGGGTGCCCCGATCAAGTTCATCGGCACCGGCGAGAAGATCGAGGACATCGAGCCCTTCGTCCCGAGCCGCTTCATAGGCCGACTCCTAGGCATGGGCGACATAGACGGCCTCATCGCGAAGGTGAAGGAGGCCGAGGTAGAGCCGTCCGAGAAGGACGTCTACAAGATGCTCAGCGGCAAGTTCAACCTCCAGGACATGTACGACCAGTTCGAGGCGATGAGGAAGATGGGGCCGATACAGAAGATCATCAGCATGGTCCCCGGCCTTGGCTACCAGCTGCCGGAGTCCGAGCTGGAGAACGCCGAGGAGCGCCTCGACAGGTGGAAGGTGATCATCCAGAGCATGACCGTCGAGGAGAAGGAGGACCCCCACATCATCAACGCGAGCAGGATACGCCGCATCGCGAGGGGCAGCGGGACGAAGGAGTCCGAAATAAGAGAGCTTATTAAACAGTACGATGTTATGAGGAAGATGCTCAAACAGCTAAAAGGTAGCCGACGCATGCGGCGGACGCCCTTCAAGTTTGGGTAAGTGACTGGAAATGCCGAAGAGCAAGGGACCACAGAGGAAGAGCAGATCGGTCCGCACCAAGAAGGTGAGGGAGCGGGGCAAGCAGCCCCTGAGCAGGCTCCTCACCACCTACGAGGAGGGGGACAAGGTCATCATCAACATCGACCCAGCAGTGCACAAGGGCATGCCCCACAAGAGGTACCAAGGCCACGTCGCCAAGGTCATCGCCAGGCGCGGCGACGCCTACATCCTCGAGATACCCTACCCGAAGAAGGTAAAGACCCTCACGGCCCGCCCCGAGCACATAAGAAAGCACCTGGAGGGCTAGGAGGATGTCCGTCGCGGAGAAGAGGGAGATCACCGTAGCCGAGGCGAAGAGCCTCCTCGAGGCGAAAGCCGAGGAACTCGACCCCCTCCAGAGGAGGGTCCTCGACTACACGATCAGGTTCAGCAAGATCAGCGCCGAGGACGCGGAGAAGCTCGTCAAGGAGCTGATGGAGAAGTGCCAGATCGACAGACCGCTCGCCGTCCAGATCGCGAACTCGATGCCCGGAAGCGTCCCCGAGATAAGGACCTTCCTCGGCAGGCAGCGGATAGTCTCGGAGGAGACGCTGGGCAACATTCTGGGGATAATCAAGAAATACAAGCCCGCCGAATAGGTATCTGAAGGCTTCTGGGGTCGCCTAGTTGTACAGGGATCAGAAGAAGTACGAGGAGTACGCCTACATACTGGACTACCTCCCCCACGGAAGGCCGGGGGCTCCCAGGTCGCCCCACACCGCCGGCGGGGTACTCCAGATCATAGGCGAGTCCTACTTCACCCTCCTCGAGGCCGCCCCGAAGAAGGACGCCGAGTACAACATCAGGGACAGGATATACGTTGGGAAGGGGGACAGGGCCCTGGTCGGCCACATCCTCGGCAGAGTCGCCTATGGCGAGCTGACCAGCGCCGCGAAGGCGGAGCTGACCAGCATCGTCGAGACCATAGTGGTCAGCAGCGAGCCATTCTTCATCAACTTCTTCAACACGAGCCAGCCGGTGACCCCCCGGATGCACAGCCTCGAGCTGATACCAGGCATCGGGAAGAGGCTCATGTTCCACATCCTCGAGGAGAGGGAGAGGAAGCCCTTCACAAGCTTCGCGGACCTCCAGCAGAGGATCAACCTCAACGAGCCGGCGCCCCTCATCGCGAGGCGCGTCCTCGAGGAGCTGAGCCGGGAGGAGAAGTACCTCCTCTTCACGCGCCCGATGTAGCCATCTCCACCATGAGACGGGCGGAGGCAGCCTCCGAGACCTGAGCCATTATCTTTTTATTAGCCTACATGTGTAGGGTTACGGGATAAGCCTTGAACGCCAGGAACTTCCGGGACCCCAAGGGGATGGCCTACACCCGCAAGGGCTACATGAGGGGAATCCCGGGCTCAAAGATCGTCAAGTTCACCATGGGCAACACCAGCAGGCAGTTCCCCGTCAAGGTAGAGCTCATCAACCTCAAGCTAGGCCAGATCAGGCACAACAGCCTAGAGTCGGCGCGCATCGCCGCGAACAGGCTCCTGGAGCTCAGGCTGGGCCCAGAGAACTACCTGATGAAGGTCGTGCCGTTCCCCCACATCGTCCTCCGCGAGCACAAGAGGGTGAACGTCGCACAGGCCGACAGGTTCCAGGAGGGGATGAAGAGCCCCTACGGGAAGCCGACGGGCACGGCCGCACGCATAGACAGGGGCGAGCCCCTCATCGTGGTCGAGGTCGAGAAGGACGGCGTCGACACAGCCAAGGAGGCCCTTGAGAGAGCCGCCGCCAAGTTCCCGCTCCCGAGCAGGGTCTTCGTCAGAGAATAAACTTTAGATCTTTTTGAACTCGAGTTTTCCGCACTCCCAGAGGAAGGCGGGTATACCTTCGCCGTCATCATGAACTCTTCCCCGGAATTCATGGTTTTCGCCCGTCTCCATGACAGGTAGCCTATTTTAATCTTACAGCCCACAGAATTGTGAGACACTTGTACGACCTAGAGCTTGGCAGGGTCGCCGGCGAGATCAGGGCGAGGGGGGCGAGGAAGGTGCTCCTCCAGCTCCCGGACGGGCTGAGGCCCATGGCCTTTGAGATCGCGGAGGGCCTGAGGAGGGAGACGGGGGCTGAAATGCTCCTCTCGGGCGACTCATGCTACGGGGCATGCGACATCGCCTCCAGGCAGGCCGAGGCGATCGGCGCGGACCTCATCGTCCACTACGGCCACAGCAGGATGGTCCAGGACTCTGGCGTCCCCGTCATCTACGTCGAGGCGAGGATACACATAGACGCCGAGGCCCTCGTCGAGGCCGCCGCTCCTAACCTCGGCGGCTGGAAGAGTGTCGGCCTAGCGACGACCGTGCAGCACGTCCACCAGCTCGGCGAGGTGGCGGAGGCGCTGAGGAGGAGGGGCTTCACGCCCCTGATCGGCAGGGGCGATGCGGTGACGCCATACGACGGCCAGGTCCTCGGCTGCCACTACTCGGCGGCGACGAGCCTCCCGGAGGAGGTAGACGGCTACCTTTTCATAGGCGGGGGGACCTTCCACCCCATCGGCCTCGCCCTCACGGCCGGCAAGCCCGTGGTCACCGCAAACCCATACAACGCGACCGTCTCCCTCCTAGGAGAGGGGGAGCTGATGACGCTGGCGAAGAAGAGGATGGCGGCGATAACCGTCGCCAAGGCGGCGAAGAGGGTCGGCGTGCTGGTCAGCCTTAAGCCGGGCCAGCTCAGCGTGGAGGCCCAGAGTCTCGCGGAGAGGCTCGAGGCGAAGGGTGTGAGCGCGATCCTGATCTACCTCGACGAGGTGAGGGCGGACGCACTCAACAACTTCTCGGAGGCTGACGCCTTCGTAGACACGGCCTGCCCCAGGATAGCCCTCGACGGCGTCGCCGGCGTCGAGAGACCGATCCTGACCATGCCAGAGGCCCTGGTGGCGCTCGGCGAGCTCAGCTGGGGTGAGGTGTGGGGCGGACGCCTCCTCTCCTCGGGTTGAGGCGCCCGAAACGCCCTTTTCCCGCTTTACCAATGAGTTTATTAAAAGGGGGGAGCATACTTGCACCGGTCCCGTAAAGGGTCAAATCACACTCAACGGCCGAGGCTCCCACAGGAGTTCGGCGGAGAAGAAGGATCAAGTGGAATCGTGATGTCAAAGACGCGTTTCGATAAGAAGGAGGTCTTCCCGGGCGAGAAGCTCGCCATCATAGAGGAGTACTCGGACGGAGAAGGGACCTACGAGGCGGACGGACAGGTCAGATCCGCCGAGCTCGGCGACGCGAAGCTCAACCAGAGGGAGAGGGCTGTCGAGGTCGACAAGAGGACCAGGGAGCTGAACCTGCCGGTGGAGGGGGTCGAGGTCATCGCGGAGACGGGCTCGGTCACCCGCCGCGACGCGAGGGTCGACATCTTCATGGTCGGCAGGAAACGGGTCGAGCCGACCTGGACAGGCGTCCTCCACGCCTCGGACGTCGCGAGGGAGTACTCAAGGGACCTCGAGATGGCGCTACGCAACGGCGACGTGATAAAGGCGAAGATCGTCAACACCAAGAACAGGCTCATACAGCTCAGCATGGCGGGCCCCGAGTACGGCGTCGTCTACGCCTACTGCAGCAGGTGCGGCAACCTCCTTGAGTGGCAGAAGGGGCGTCTCACATGCGCCAAGTGCAACAGGGTGGAGAGGAGGCAGACAGCCCGCACCTATGGGAAGGAGGAGCTGGTTTGAAGCTCAACATAGTCAGGGAGGAGGAGGGCTACCTCGAGCTCGACTTCGGCGGCGAGGGGCACAGCCTCCTCAACCTCCTCCAGAGCGTCCTCACCCACGACCCGGACGTCGAGATGGCCGGCTACACGAAGCCCCACCCCCTCATGGACAGGAGCAGGCTCTTCATAAAGACGAAGAAGGGGAAGAACCCGCAGGAGGCCCTGAAGAGGGCGGCGAAGAGGGCCGGCGAGCAGATGGGGGAGTTCCTCGACGCCTTCGAGGAGAGCCTCGGGAAGAAGGACTGACATCCATCCTAAACCCCCGCAGGGGGAAGAGCCTTGCAGCCCATCAGGATTAGGCAGGTCAAGAAGGAGATCAGGGTTCTAGGCATAGCAGCAGCGGGGCACGACGGCTCAACCAGGGTCGTCGGCGTGGTCTTCAGGGGGGCAAAATGGCTCGACGGCGTCCTGTCCGCGGCGTCGAAGGGCGCAGACCTGACACGGACGATCGTCGAGATGGTCAACGGCTCCCCCCACAGGAAACAGGTGAGGGTGATCATGCTCCACTCCGGCCTCATGCCCGGGGGGACGAGGGTCGATCCTACGCGCATATTCTCCGAGACCTCTAAGCCCGTCATAATACTGGGGGCTAAGGGCCTCGGGGGCGCCCAGACCGACCCTAATATGGGGTATTTAACGTGGGGTAAGGGCGTGGACGCCTTCGAGGTCGCCTACATTGGGCTCAGGGAGGGGGACGTCGAGGCGGTCCTGAGGGTCTCCACCGGTGCGGGCACGACGCCGGAGGCGCTCAGGGTCGCGGGCCTCATCCTCGGCGCCCTCCCGTAGCCGCCAACATAAGCTTTAAAAAGGATTTCATCGCATTAGGGCAAGCGAACGTGGGGATTATTGGTTGAAGTTTTGCTCTGAATGTGGCACGATGTGTGAGGTAGACCACAAGAAGAAGCGCTACGTCTGCCCCAATTGCGGGGCCGAGGAGCCGATGGAGGACCAGTCCCTCGAGATACCGAGGGAGAACAAGGAGGCTGAGAAGGTCATCGTCATCGGCAAGAAGGAGCAGAACATCAGGACGACGCCCCAGGTCAAGGCGAATTGCCCCAAGTGCGGCAACGACAAGGCGTACTGGTGGATGGTCCAGACCCGCGGCATAGACGAGTCGAGCACCCAGTTCTACCGCTGCACCAAATGCGGCTACACGTGGCGCGACTACAGCTAACGCTTTTATTGCCTACCGTCGTAGGTGTAGGCAGCGAGTCCAAGCTCAGAGGAGAATCCACGTTTGTTTGAGGTAGAGGTTTCGAGAATAGACCCGTTCCGCAACCTGATCAAGGCGCTCGGCGTCATAGTCGACGAGGGGACCTTCGTGATGAACGAGGCCCAGCTGAAGCTCCTCGCCATGGACCCAAGCCACGTAGCGATGGTCGACTTCGAGCTCCCCGGCGAGTTCTTCGACAAGTACAGGTGCGAGGGTGAGCCGAAGCTCAGCATCAACGTCAAGGAGCTGCTCAAGTTCCTTGACCGCGTCGACAGGGACGAGGACGTCACCATTAGGCTCGACGAGGAGAAGGCCCGCCTGGTGATCAACTGCAAGCGTGGCGGTCACAGCAGGAGGTTCGAAATGCCGATCCTTGAGCCCATAGACGAGGAGGTGCCGCAGCCGAAGATATTCTTCAAGGCGAAGGCGAGGATACTCACGAACAGCCTCAGGATGGCGATAAAGGACGCCGACCTCGTCAGCGAGCACGTCAAGGTGAGCGTGGAGGGGGAGGCGCTGAAGGTGAGCGCCGTCGGCGACATGGGGAGCGCCTTCAGCGAGTGGGAGAAGGGAAGCGACGACCTGCTGGAGCTTAAATCCGAGGAGGACAGCAGCGCCACCTTCACCCTCAGCTACCTGGACGAGATAGTGAACGCCGCCGGGAACAGCAGCGAGGTCGCCACCGTCGAACTCAGCACGGACATGCCGATAAAGATGGACTTCGAGCTGCCGAAGGGGAGGCTCGTCTACTACCTCGCCCCATGCATCGGCGTCTAAGCCTAAACCAATTTTATTCGTTCATTTATCGCCCCCGCCAATGCAGGACGCTGACTAAGCTCGCCGAAGTCTCTGAACATATTTAAATACGTTAAATCATTAAGCGTTATCCGTTATGGGCGACACCGAGACCGCGCTGGACAGGCTGATTAAGTCCGGACTCTGCACCTGCGATGACGCCGACCAGCACTACGAGGAGCTTAGGAGGCTCGCCGAGGAGACGGCCTCGCTCAAGGAGGCGAGGGATAAGAGCAGACTCTTCAAGGCGCTCTCCGACGAGATCAGGGTCCGTATGGTCAGGCTCCTCGGCGTCAGGGACATGTGCGTCTGCGAGATGATCGCCGCCCTCGGCCTCACCCAGCCGACGGCGTCCCACCACCTCAAGATCCTTGAGGGCGCCGGCGTAGTCGAGGGCAGGAAGGAGGGAAAGTGGGTCTTCTACGGTTTGCGCGAGCCGGAGATGGTGGCGAAGCTCAGGGAGCTCGGAATACTTTAAATCGAAGTTCATAACAACGTTTTTAAATATATTAATCTATCCCATCTGATAGCCCCTGAAGGATGAGATGATGGCCGAGAAGGAGGTTAAGCTCGGGATTCTTGAGAAGTACCTCACAGTCTGGATATTCCTCTGCATACTAATCGGGCTGCTCCTCGGCAAGTACGCGCCCGGCTTCGGGGAGTACCTGAACTCGCTAAAGTTCGCCCAGATATCGATCCCCATCGGCATCTGCCTCTTCTTCATGATGTACCCGACGGTCCTCGGCATCGCCTTCGGCGATGTCAAACGGGCGGCTAAGAGCCCGAGGCCGATCATGCTGGCCGTATTCGCCAACTGGGTCATCGCCCCCGCGCTGATGACGTTGTACGCCAACTTTTTCCTGCGAGGCAACCAGGGTTACATCGCCGGCGTCATACTGCTGGGGCTCTCCCCGTGCACCGCGATGGTCATGTGGTGGATGCTACTCGCCAAGGGCGACATGACGCAGGGCCTCATCAACACCGCCGTGAACGCCACCCTGATGATCGTCCTCTACGCGCCCCTCGCCGCCTTCTACCTCGGCGTCAGCGGCATCCCCGTGCCCTGGGACCTGATCGCCATTAGCGTGCTGTTCTTCATACTCGTACCCGTGGCGGCTGGGGCGGCGACGAGGAAGATCCTGATACCGCGTAAGGGCCTCGAATGGTTCGACGGGGTCTACAGGGAAAAGGTCAGCAAGATAAGCTTCATCGCCCTCCTCATCACCCTCATCGTCCTCTTCAGCCTCCAGGGAGAGATCATCCTCAACAACCCTCTCCTCGTCCTGTACATCGCGGCGCCGAATCTCCTCCACTACGCGACGATGATCATCTTCACCTACTCCATCGGGTACCTAGTCGGGTGGAGATACGAGACCGCCATCGACGTGACCCTCATCGGCTCGAGCAGCCACTTCGAGGTCGCCATCGCGGTCGCGACGACGCTCTACGGCATCGGCTCAGGGGCGGCCCTCGCCACAGTGATCGGACCACTCTTCGAGGTGCCCCTGATGCTCTCGCTGGTCAGGCTCGGACTGGCGACGAGGAAGTACTTCCCGAGGAGGAGGAGTTAGGAGAGGATAGCTGTGGCTGAAGAGTATCTCCAGATGATCGCCGACAAGTTCATCTTCAGGGTAAAGAAGAGCCTCCTCTACTCCCCAGACGACGTCTGGGTCGAAGCCTTAGGTGCGAAGGCGAAGATCGGTGTCACGGACTTCTTCCAGAGGCGCGGCGGAGACATAATCTTCCTGGAGCCCCCAAGGCAGGGCGACAGCCTGACCCGGGGCTCGAGGTTCGCAAGCTTCGAGACGATTAAGGTGGTCTTCGACGTCATCTCGCCAGTCAGCGGAGTTGTCACCGAGGTGAACGCTGAACTCGAGCCCAATCCGGAGACGATGAACGCCGACCCGTATGGCAAGGGCTGGATAGCGGAGGTCACCATCACGGACGTCGGCGAACTCGACGGGCTCCTCACGCCCGAGGCCTACCTCGATCTCATGAAGGGGAAGGTGGCCGATGAGATGAAGAAGATCAAGGGGATGTGACCGAGTTGGGTAAACCCGTCCTCGTGATACCGTGCAGCGGCATCGGCAAGGCGTTCGGCTCCATAGGCCGCGACGCGACGTTCAGGGTCGTCGACGAGCTCAGGAAGGGGAAGACTGACACCCTCTGCCTCTCCCTCCTCGTCATGGGCGACGAGGAGGCCAGGGCCAAGATAGCAGGGTCGAAGTGCGTCGCCGTGGACGGCTGTCCCCTGGAGTGCGCGGGAAAGAACATAGTCCGGTCAGGGGGCAGCATCGCCGCCCACTTCTGGGTGATGGAGCTGCTGAAGGAGAACAGGGGGCTTAAGACGGGCGAGGTCGCCTTCCTCGACGAGAACGGCGTCAAGCTCTCGAAGCTCCTCGCCGAGAGGATAGCGAGGAAGGTAGACGAGCTCGAGGAGGAGGACCAGGGATGAACATCAAACCGAAGGTCGGCGTCGTCTCATGCAGCGGCGAGTGCTGCAGCCTCGGCACCCTCAGCAGGGTGGCGACCAGGCTCGTCCTAGAGGAGTACAGGCCGGACGTGACGGTGACCATCTGCCTCCCCCTATTCCTGGCGGGTGAGCTCGAGGAGCACGGCTTCGCCAAGGAGCACCCGACCATCGCAGTCGACGGCTGCGGCAAGCTCTGCGCCAGGAAGGCGATAGCCAGGTACAGCAACGAGCCAGCCGACTCGGTCGTGGTGGGAGACCTCCTCGAGCAGTGGGGCATCGAGGCGCCGGCGTCGAGGAGGGAGCTCGACGATGATGGCGTGGAGGCCGCCAGGCGGCTAGCCCAGGAGATATCGGGGAGGATAGACAGGATCAGGGGAGAGTAGGATGCCAGTCTACTCGACGAAGGCCACCTGGAGGGGCGGCCACGACGGGGAGCTCAGATGCTGCAACGGGGCCGTCCTCCCCTTCAGCGCCCCAGCCGCCAGCCACGGCCGCGAAGGTGTCCTCACCCCGGAGGATGCCTTCGTCGGCGCCCTGAACAGCTGCTTCATGCTCATGTTCGTCTGGGCCGCTGAGAGGCTGAAGATCGACCTCGTCTCATACGAGTGCGAGGCGGAAGGCCACGTCGAGGAGTTCTTGGATAGGACATCAACATTTGACAGGGTCACGCTGAGGCCGAAGATCGTCGCGAGGGGCTGCACCGTCGACGCCGTCGGGAGGGCCCTGAAGCTCGCCGAGAAGTACAGCCTCGTCTGGCAGTCGATCAAGGCAGAGGTCAGCTTGGAGCCCGAGATCAGGGTGGTCCAGTAGGCTTCGAGACCGCGGCCCTCTAAAGCTCGATGGGCTGAAGAAGATGCTTCAGCCTGTCAACGTCGGCATGAGGACAGTCCTGAAAGCTCTTCTCGCCGGCGAACATCTTCGAGGCAAAGGCGTAACATCCGCTCTCGCTGCACTCCCTGCAGTTCGTCTGGGGAAGCCGCTGGTAGATGGTCATAGGGCTTAGCTTCTTCTTCTCCTCCACGAAGCTCTTGGGGGCCCTCTTGCCTGAGGCGGCGTATGTTAGGCAACGGTTGAGCAAGCCTATTATTCTACCCATCAGCTGCCCGAGCTCCTCGTCGTCCTTGATGAAGGTCACGGCGAGCTCGCCATTGTGGCCTACGATGACGTTGTGCCTGTCGAACGAGTAGCTCGCGGTCCCTGAGGACTCGGAGTACCTGGCGTTCGGCACCGAGAGGAAGAGGACCGGCAGGACGTCGCCGAGCTCCCTGCCCACCTTCGCTATCACCTTGAACCTCTCGGGGTCGGCGAGGCACGGCGACCTGTCCACTATCTCGTAGCCCTCGATGAGCTTGCCCTTGAAGAGCAGCCCGAGGAGATCGCCGCCACGGCCGCCTTCGGAGGCCCTCGGTCGCATCGCCCACCGTAAACCTACTATGGATTAACGCATTTAATTATATTGATTTGTTAACCCCTATTCTCAAAAACAGGTACGAACCCAAGCGTAAACGCCGATCAGAAGGGAGGGAGCGGCTGGGCGATATAGTCGATAAAAGTCTGACACTCGGCAGTTGAATCATCTGACGACGACTTTCTCTCCCAGGATCGACTGCACGAAATCCAGGTGACCCTGGAACTCCTGTTTCTTCAGCGCCAGACGGAACTCGTACCACTTCTTGACCCCTCTCACTGCGACGAGTACGTTAGCGGTCCCCATGAACCCCGGCCGCTTCATCACGACGGTTTCGATCTCGGGGTAGGGTATCGAGACATTCTCGGGGTTGTCTGCCAGGATTTCAGCCGGTGAGAGATTCTTCAGCTCCTCCAGTTTCTTATTGGCTTTCCCCAAGGCTGCCAGCATCTGACCGACCCCCAGATAGGGCTCGCCGCCAGTCTTGGCGATGATCAGCCGGCTTGACGTGAACACGAGTTCAAAGAACTCGGTATGTGTGCCGGAGCACGAGAACCGGTGTAGAACCTGCTCGGCTTCCGGACCCTTAGACGCTGTAAATTCACTCACGTCTATCGCCTGGGTGTATTGATGATTTAAAATGTTCATTTCACGCTAAAAATTTTTTCCCCAAACCCAGATTGTGCGCTTGAATACACGCCTGTATTTCAGATAGGAATAATATCCCGCATTTCTTTGAATTAGTTATGAAGAAATATGCCGTGATCTACGATGAAGGCATCGCAGAGTATGATTTTGGTGAAGGATATTCTCTTCGGGGCGACAGATTCCCACGCTATCTAAAACTCCTGGAGTCCGAGGGGATTTTGAACCGCCCAGATGTGGAGTTAATTAGGCCAAAGGCTGCTGATGACCGGGATTTAATGCTGGTTCATTCCAAGGATTATATTCAGAGAGTAAATGCGATAGCTGAGAGGCAGGGGTTTCTCTCGGATGACACACCCCTTAAGCCATCTATCGTCAAGGCGGTCAGATTGATCGTCGGAGCGGCGTTAACTGCCGGTGACTGTGTTGCGAGCAATAGGTTTAACATTGCGCAGGGGGTTGGCGGTGGTCTACATCATGCAGGGAGAGATTATGGTGATGCTTGGTGTGTATTCAACGATGTCGCGATCTGCGCGAAGGCGATGATTGAGCGTCATGGTATGGAGCGTGTTCTCATCTTCGACACGGACGCGCATACTGGGAATGGTACCATGGACATCTTCTATGAAGAGCCCAGAGTTCTCTACCTTACCGTCCACCAAGACCCAAATACCATATACCCATACACCGGGTTTGTTGAACAGATTGGGAAAGGGAGAGGAGAGGGATACACCATCAACATCCCTCTTCCGAAGGAAGCGGATGATAGGTGCTATGGCTTTGTCATTGATAGGGTCTTCAGGCCGATTGTTCGCCAGTTTAGACCACAGGTGATAATCAGGAACGGCGGCGCGGACCCACACCATGCCGATGAACTCGCCGAGTTGGGCTTAACATACCAGGGGCTCTGGTCAATTGGGATGGCTGCGTCCAAGGCGGCTGAGGAGGTTGGCTGTGGTTTAGTGGACCTATTATGCGGAGGATATAATCCAGGCTATGAGGAAAAAGGCCTCTTCTCGCTATTCTCCGGTGAACTCGGTCTGGATCTTAACATAAGAGAAGAAAAACCATCTGTCCCTGATCCTACGGTTGCCTCTAAGACTAAGAGAGTGATTAATCGTCTAAGCGAAGTTATAAGTGGTTATTGGAAAATCGAGAAATTCTCTTGAAAAAGGATTGTTTGGGTTTGGGGGATAAAATTATGGCTCCAAACCCAAATAAAAAAAATTATTTTAAAAAAATGATTTATGTTTGTTTATTGCAAGTGTATTGCAGCAATATTTTGGAATAAGCAATATATTGTTCAATAAATCTTGATAAATTATTGTAATTAACTAGATAATGCCTGCTAGGAAACATTGTGGAGTATTTAGTCAGGTAAGTTTGCATTTGAATTTTTAAAACTTCCAATGATTGATTTACTTTATTATTCATAACAGCTGATTTTACAAAAATTTCAGTATTTTTTGCTACATCTTCCACTATGTACTTCTGTATATATATTGGAGGTCTTGGAGTTGACAATAACGAGATATCTTTAAGTGAACTAAAATCCTCAATTTTTTTACTTGTTTCTATTTCTTTAATATCTGTATTCTCTAGAACATGAATGTCTGCAGTCGTTACGATTACAGGGCATACCAGAGAGTGAAAACTCCTCCTTTTGACATCTATTCCTCTTTTAAGCATATAAATTGCGACGTCATCTTCCAACATAAATGCTCTTGACAATTGACTTGCAGAAGCAAACATAAGTTGATGTAATGCTTCATGTATGGTCTTCTCATTCCTTTGTCCATTTGAATAGATTTCTGTACCTTTACCGAGTATGGGTATTGATCGATCTAGTAATGGGTATGAAGTGGAAGGAAATTTCTTTAGATTACATTTTTCATTATCAAAGAAGTTCTCAATGAAGAATTCCATTCCAGCATCCTTTACAGGATTTGGTATAAAGAACCATTTAGTACCTCTAGTGCAATATTTGCATTCTATAAGGAAAACGATTTCCATAAAGTCGCAGTTTTCGATATCGAGGTCATGAAGAACATTAAAATCAATAGAAAATGGTAGATCTTTCCCTTGTCGTTCATAAAAGAACTCTCCAATATTAATAAGTGGATGGGTAAGTTTTGAAGATGCGGAATCAATAACTCGACTCACCATAGATTCCAAAGGTAATCCAGATTTCAATATCTCTGATTTAATTTTCTTGAAATCTTCTTCCATGATTAGTAGGAATATTTGCTATAGAATTAATGTCTTTTTACCACTAGTAAATATCGCGCGCGAGGCCGTGAAGCCGTGCCGATTCTTGATAGCGCGCACCTATACACGATGTACTAAAAACGAAAAAAAAGTAGAAATAAAACGGATCAGAAATGGTGAGCATCAGACACTTGAGACGTTAATAAATGAAGAAGTATTGCTTTTTGCCAAATATCTAAGGAAAGAGAAAGATAGTTGGAAACCAAGAATGTAAGAGTAGTAGGTATTTCAATTAAAAATATTTTAAAAATTTTAGAATTGTATAAGCTTGGTTCAGAGTTTTATTTGATAAGTAATAAAATATATCTAATTGAAATTTAATATTGCTCTTCCAAAATTCATCCAAAACCAAATTAAAATGATTTATATTATCCTGATTAGTAAATTCTCGATAGTCCCATAAATTATTAATTAAATCAGGAGTTCTATTTATTTCATTTTGTAATTGCTTTGGCAACATAGATAAAATATTTTCCCTTGTAATAATGGGTTCACTACTATCCGATGTCATTTCTTTTATCATTTTGAATAAGATTTCTAGATCAATTCCTGTAATCTTAGATATTCGTTTAAATATTTTTTTATTTAAACTATTATTGGGTGTAATTATTAACATCTCCTTGTAAATCTGCATTAATGCTGACATAAAGTTGTGTTGATGAATTAACATATTTCTGGTTAACACAATGTCAGTTATCAAACCTGCAATATGTGCATCGCTAATAAACCCCTTGTTAGTGTTTAAGGCTAAAGCTTTATTATCTCCAAAAGTAAATCTGGGCTTAATATCATTAGTAGATATTATTCCACTGACTAATCTTTTTTTATGTTCTGTTAATAAAGCCATTTCTACAGAATTGCAAGAACTAATTACAGATTCTTTATAAAAACCTAATAGATATTTCTGTATTGCACCTCTAAATTCTTCTCTAGCCCAATCCATATTGTCTTTTATATTTCTAGTAGGTAATTTATATTTATATATCTCATCCATCATAAAAATTGTTTTTTCTATCTTAACTTTTGATATCCCAGATAAAATTTTCTTAATATCCTCACCTCTATGTTCACTCTCTTTTCTAAAGTCATTAATTTTTTCAGTATTGAACCAGATTAAAGGTTCTAAAATTGCATCAACTGTGCTTTTTTGAGTTTTATTAAGTGGCATAAAAATATAATTATCTATACAGTTTAAATTCTTTTCTAAGAAATAAGCTACCTCATTTTACGCGAATTGTTTGATATATTCTATATTATATTTGATTTTATTATCAAGAAGATAATAATATAAGAGAATAAATTAAAGAGTAGTATCAATAATTAGTAAATATAAATACAGTGTGTGGGTTTGGGTTTGGGGGATAAATTTATCCCCAAAACCTTAAAATATATGGCCAATTTTCATTCACAATCAGCAGGTGAATGAACCATGTCAGCAGGGTTCGCTGTTCTAGCGATGAAGCAAAGAAAAAAGAGGATAGCAAAGTACAAAGAACTAGAAGAACGTATTAAAAAACTTGAAGAAGAAATTGAAAGGCTCAAAAAGCAGCAATAACAGAGTCGCACGTGCACGATCATTTTTTACATAAACAATAGTTGACAGGAAGTTTATGGTAGATATCCTGAATTTCGCGCGCGATCTATTCGTCTGTCTGTTTTCCTGTTGTGGTGAATGTAGAAGAGGGTGAATGCAAGTATAATTTTGGGTTTGGGTTTGGGGCTAAAATTTTTCCCCTAATCTAACTATTCTACTAATTCGTCTTGGGCTATCTCTCGTTCCTAATTTTCCTGGTTATTTCGTTCAACTTAAGAGTGGGCGCCTATTCCCGGACCTTTTTAGCGAGTTCTCTGGCCCAGCTTCGAATCTCATCCCAATCGCGCAAATCATAAACGCCGGGCTGAAGTTCCTTAAATCCGGTGTTTTGAAGCCGCGACTTGAAGGCTACCTCCATGGCCTTACGCGTCAGGAAACCCATCTTGTTATAGTCCAGGACGCCGCCAAACAAACCCGTCATTATGGGCTTGAGGCCATACTTCGATACCTGGTCCTCCAGGGCAATTTTACGTATTTTGGCGACCTCCTCCGTGTTTCCTTCCCTCTCGGCAATTGGTTTCAGGGAGGAAACGAACAGGGCCAACTCCTTAAGTTCCAATTCCCTATGGAATTTTTTCAGGAAACCCTCTGCCCCGCTGTTCCATCTACAATTCGCCAAGCTGCTTCCGACGATGACCAATTTATAATCTGAGATGTCTCTGACCTTCTCCTCCTGCGCGTTAACGACGTTTATGTCGAAATTTTCCTCCCGGAGTATTCGTGCAATTTCCTCTGAGGTTCCCTTCGTCGCGCCAAAACTGGTGCCATAGACGATCAAACCGCGAAGGCGCCCATTCATTTTCTATAACCTTCCCCTTCTGATCTTTTGCCTTTGTTTTAAGAGTTTTCATTTACTTTTCAGAGCTGGCGCGC
>Ga0315280_10000772_pt1 | contig 58281 bp, 53 predicted proteins | sample YL17G06_40_MG_FD_203697 | JGI IMG/M metagenome (GOLD analysis project Ga0315280, IMG submission 203697) | Sediment microbial communities from Yellowstone Lake, YNP, Wyoming, USA - YL17G06_40 | ecosystem: Environmental > Aquatic > Freshwater > Lake > Sediment | place: USA: Wyoming | collected... | reverse complement strand
TGCGTAAATCTCGATAAATCAGGTATTTTGCCCAAGCGTTTTCATCAAATGTTTTATATTGACTGAGCAATTGTTGAAAATTTATTTTTTTGCGGGTTTTTCGGGTCTCAGTCTCAATTTCAATTATTCCTTTACTCATTAAGAACAAGGCTTCACAGAGGGTTAAAACTAGTTTTTTGTCTTCTTTGGTGCCGTAGCCTCGAGAGGCGAGTTCTTCAACATCTTCACGAGAAGAAATTATCACGTCTTTTTCTCTAAGCGATGCCTTTATGATTTTCAGTTCAGCGCTGCGGCTTGCTTCAGTTGTCTGTTTAGGCTTTTCCAATGTCTGTGCCCTTCTGGCTTTACTACGTTATCATACACATTGAAAATTTAAACCCTCCCAACGTTGCTGCGACCTAACGATGGACTGATCCTTGGCGAAGACCTAGTTTTACCATTTTTTGTGTATTTGAAATTCATAAAACATAGAAATCGTTGCCCTTAGTCTTAATCATCAAAGGAGATGTTAAGCGATGGACAAGGAAACAGAACAATTAGTCAAAAAAGTCAAAGAAGAATTGCAGATGTTAAAAGCAAAAGTTGCCAAATCTGAAAACCACGCGGCTTTAAAGGCATGCAAAGAATTGATGTCAACCTTGGACTAATGCGCATCAGACGCCGCCAAGATACCAATTCTCAGATCCTCTTACAATAATCATCAGCATCAACGACATAACTTCACTCAAACGAAACTTCACAGCATCATCACAAAAATTCTATCATAACATCAGAACCCACAAACAGAAAAAAGAAACTGCAAGAGACAATGGAGACATCGCCAGCTCTAGTTGAATTCTAGACGACCCCTTACCCGTCTCTGCCTCTTTCAATTGATAGATTTCATATTTGGAGCCTATTTGGATCCTAATAGAGGGGCTAGGTCACAAGTGCGCACACACACGCAAAAAATGTTTTCTATCATAACCAACCCAAAATCCATTAATCCCTTCATCTACCATTTCAAAAACAACCCATTAAATCACCTACAAATCAAATCCATTTTACATTAGATTTAAGAACAAATACTGTTTTGTTGTTTTAGGTAATGGTGAGGCGCATTGGGTGTCAACTTAAGAGATTTGGTTTCCAAGACCACAGTAGACCTAACCAGTCTAGGTAGCAAATCCATAGCCATTGATGCTTACAATGCATTATATCAGTTTCTCGCCATTATTCGTCAACCCGACGGAACTCCTCTCAAAGACCATACAGGCAGAATAACCAGTCACCTAAGCGGTCTGTTGTACCGCACTTCGAACCTTGTTGAAATGGGCATAAAAGTTGTTTACGTTTTCGACGGCATACCTCCAACCCTCAAAGAAGTAGAAATCAAGCGCAGAGCGAAAGTGAAAGAAGAAGCTATTGTCAAATATGAGAAGGCGCTGCAAGAAGGCAAAATAGAAGAAGCACGCACGTATGCACAGATGACTTCTAGACTCAAAGACTACATGACAGACGACGCCAAACGCCTCCTCAACCTAATTGGGATTCCTTGGATTCAAGCGCCCAGCGAAGGCGAAGCTCAAGCCGCCTATCTAGCCAAGAAACGTGACACAGATTTCTGCGCCAGCCAAGACTACGACAGCCTCCTCTTCGGTGCGCCTCAACTTATCCGAAACGTAACAATAAGTGGACGAAGAAAACTGCCGAGAAAAAATGTTTACATTGAGGTTGTGCCTGAAATTGTTGAACTCGACAAGGTTCTTAAAGAGTTAGGAATCACACATGAGCAACTTGTTGACATAGGCATACTTGTTGGCACGGACTTCAACCCAGAAGGCGTCAAAGGCATTGGTCCTAAAACAGCCTTACAGCTAATCAAAGAACATGGAAGCCTTGAAAAACTGCTTCCAAACCTAAAAGAAGCAAAGTTTCCAGTCGAACCAGCAAAAATACGAGAAATATTCCTCAAACCCAAAGTAACCGACAATTACCACTTAACATGGAAGGAACCAGACTTAGAAGGCGTAATTGAGTTCATGTGCGGCGAAAGAGACTTCGACCAAGACCGTGTGACAAAAGCGTTAGAAAAAATGAGCACTGGCATTAAGAAACAGAAGGGCGCAACAACCCTCGAACAATGGTTCGTCTAAAAAGAATGACTTTTTTACAACCTATGTCCATATTTCCCAGTTAAAGGCACGAAAGCCACTCCACCCAGATTCTCTTCAACCAATCTCGAATCCCTCTTTCGAACACGCACTAAAGTCTGATAAAGATACGTGCCTCCAACAGGAATGACTAAGATTCCCTCTGTCTTCAACTGCTCAGTCAAAGGCTTGGGAATGTCTGGCGCTGCAGCCGTGACCAAAACACGATCGTATGGCGCCTCTTGCACATAACCTTCGGAGCCGTCTGCACAGATTACAGTGATACGGTCGCTGTAACCCGTCTTCTCAATGTTCACTCTTGCCGAATCAGCCAGTTCACGGATAATTTCTAAGGTGTAGACGTGACCCCGTTTTTCTCGAGCTGTGTCGCTGGGAGCCACAATCTCTGCTATGGTGGCTGCGTGCCATCCTGAACCTGCCCCTACCTCTAAGACCTTGTGGCCAACTTCCAATTCGAGGGCTTCGTTCATTATTGAAACCATGTTTCGCCCGACTAAGCGCTGAGCCTAGTCGTGTGGCGCCGAAATTGTCTGCCCTGAACCAGTTGGAAGCGGTGAATCTACAGCGCTGTAGGATTTCAAATGGTCGGGAAGGAACAGTTCACGGCTCACTTGACGCATGGCACGAATCACACGAGGTGAATGCAATATTCCTTCAGCAATCAGGTTCTGGATGAGTTGCTCCCAATCCTTTTTCAGCATACATTGAATCCTCAAAAAATAATATTAGTGTTGAAATGTGCCTTAAGACTTTGCCAAATTATTTGACTGTCACTGACTTCGCCAAATTCCTAGGCATGTCTGGGTCGTGTCCTCTCTCGATCGCCATATAGTAAGCGAGGAGTTGAAGCGGAATCACATAGAGGATGGGTGAAAGAATCTCGGGAATTCCTTTAGGCACATCGATTACGTCGTCAGCCAACTTTTTGAGCTCTTCGTCGCCTTCCTCCATAACAATAATGATAGAGGCTCCTCGAGCCTTCATCTCCATAATGTTACCAACAATAGTTTTGTGTGTATCATCCTTTGGGCATACAAAAACCACGGGGAATCCTTCTTCGATGAGGCTGATTGGTCCATGTTTGCTCTCTCCGGCAGGGTAAGCTATGGCTGGAGCGTAGGAGATTTCCATAAGTTTCAATCTGCCCTCAAGCGCGGTTGCCGAACTTATGCCTCGACCAAGAAAGAAGAAACATTGTTTGTCGCGATATTTATGGGCGAGTTGTCTTATCTTCTCTACCCGAGTCTTCAAGATTTCTTCTGCTATGTCAGGAATCTGCTGCAACTTCTTTTCTAGAGATTCAATTTCTACATGCGAGACTTTTCCTCTCTTCTTAGCTAGCCTCAACGCTAATTGCGCCAAAACTGAGAGTTGAGAAGTGAAAGTCTTGGTCGCTGCCACACCTATCTCTGGACCAGACTGTTGACAAACGTAGACTCGGGCTAAACGAGTGAGAGTGGAACCAATTACATTAGTTAGCCCTAGGATAGTGGCGGCTCTAAGGCGTGCATGTTCCAAAGAAACCAGAGTGTCCGCTGTTTCACCCGACTGACTGACAAACAATATGGTGCTGTCAATGTTAACCGACCTTCCGTGCTGCTCAACAAACTCAGATGCTATAATGGGGTGAGTTGCCAAAAAAGCCAGTTTAGAAAACATGTAAGACGCGGCGAGGCAGGCGTGGTAAGATGTTCCAGCTGCCACGAGAAAGACTTCGCCAGCTCGATCGAGGAATTCTGTCATCAATTCTAAATATTGATCTTGTAACCTCAGCGAGTTTCGAAGCGTGAGCGGTTGTTCATAAATCTCCTTTAGCATAAAGTGTGAATATCCCTGTTTCTCAGCCATTTGTGGGTTCCAATCGATGGTCTCTGGTTCTCGGGATACAAGATTCCAGTCATTTAGCCTTCGAATTTCATATCCCTTGTCGCTGAGAACCACAAGTTCACCGTTTTCGATTATCACCGCCTTGTTTGTCAAAGGCAAGAAGGCTGGAATGTCTGACGCACAGTAAACACCTGTTTCGCTGACACCTAAGACTAAGGGGCTTTCTCTTCGGGCGCAAACAATCTTGTTGGGTTCTTTTGAAGAAATAACTGCCATTGCGTATGAGCCGTCAAGTCGATTAGCTGCTTCACGGACCGCATCAACTAGAGAAAAGCCTTCTCTCATTTTTTCCTCTATGAGATGCGGAATTACTTCCGTATCAGTCTTTGACTGAAAAACATGTCCACGGTTCTCTAACTCGATTTTTAATTCTGCAAAGTTTTCTATGATTCCGTTGTGAACCACCGCCACTTCTTCATTGCAGTCCATGTGAGGATGAGCGTTGACTCGATAAGGAGCTCCATGTGTCGCCCATCTGGTGTGACCCACGCCGATTCGACCTGGAAGATCGTCTAAATTAAGCAGTGCGTGAACTTGATCGATTTTTCCAGCGTCTTTTTTAATGTGCACTTTGCCTTCGTTAACTGTGGCTTCGCCTACTGAGTCGTAGCCTCGATACTCCAGCCGTTTTAGAGCGGCGTGAATTATTGGTGCGACTTGGCTGTTCTTTAGAATGCAGCCGAATATTCCGCACATCTCTGATGCCTCCAAATTTAATCAATATATCGATGTTTGTAGCGTTTGTATTGAATCTGCAGATTGCAGTTACCGACGTAGTATGTATGTGCGCTTTGTATAAACTTTTTTTAGAAAATCGTAATAGTGTTAAAACCGAGTTATGTGCGGTTTTTCCATTCTTTGGTGTCAAAAATCTCTAAGAGGATGGAACCATTAAAAAATGTTTTTAGTGGGTCCAGAACCGAACTTATATTTTCAATCCTATTTTCACTCGAACTTTTTGAAAGCAACAAAACTCAGAAGAAAGCAAGCTGCGGAGGCTATAAACGTGTATTGGAAACCGAAGTTTTCTGCGATTAATGGACCTGCGAAACAGCCGATGGCACTGCCCGCGCCTGCCAGCGCTGTAAACAAACCCGCTTTGCCCCGTGGAATCACTTCCATAGAAAGTGAAAGCACCGATACAGAGTAGAAAGCGTAGACCAGCCCCATGGCAACTAACACTATTATTGACAAAGCAATTCCTCCCAAAAATTGGCTGACTGGCAGAATCACAAAAATGGGCAAAAGCACCAGCAGGCTACGAAGCAACGCAATTTTCTTTATGGATCCACTTCCTTCTGAATTATTCGCTTTTCCTTGGGTTAAAAGATAGCCTATGAAACAGCTTGAAGAGTTGAGTATAAACAATATAAATACGATGCTTGTTGGCAGAGTCAGGGGTTTTCTTGCAAAGAACACTGGTAAGGGAGTGAAGAATATACTTGTGGCAAGCGCAAACAAAACCAGCCCAATACATAGTGCAGAAGGATTTTCTAGCTTAAACTCTTCCAAAACATGTGTGTCAGTGTCCTCTTTGGTAAGTAACATAGATCCTCTCTGCACCAAACTGATCGATTTTTCTATGGATACTAAGCCTCTTTCAAATATCAAAGCTGGATCCATTACAAAAATTGCTGAGGCTAAAAAGGAGGCGAGGCTGAGGAAAGCGCAGATAAGCAAAATTGTTGAATTCGCAAGGCTTAAGGCAGCAAGTAGGAACCCTAGAAGCAAGCCGACAATCCATCCCAGTTCAGTCCAAGCTTCGTAACGTGCAAAGCCTTTTTTCCATTCTCCATGAGAATAAGTTTCGGCAATCAACACGTTTTTTGGCGGTTCATGTGCAACTTCGAAAATGGCAATTAAGGTGTATAGGAAGCCAAGCATAAGCAAGTTTGTTGTCAGAGAGAAAACGTAAAGCAACAGAGTTACAGCTGCGAACGACATTAAAATGAAGAATCGGTAGCGTTGTGTTGTGTCACAAAGGTAACCCCAGAGGAAAGAAAAAGGAATAGCGAGAAACGTTGCAGTGGCTGCCATTATGCCCCAAATCGTGAGGTTGCCTCCACTCAAACTTTGCGTAATATAAATTGGCAACATAACTGACAAAAGCCCAAAAGCAATTTTGAAGAAGATGAAGCCAACAACCCATCGCATAGCTGGAAACCAACTGTGAAGAAACAGAAAAAGTTTTCCCGTATAAAACATTATTTTCCATCTGTGAAGAGGCTTGTTCAGTTGTCTTTGGGCTTCTGAGTCATAATTAAAATATTTATAAAGCCTTAGTTTGAGGTTTCCTAACTGATATTCGAATTCACATGATAGCCGTGGTCGTAGGAAATTTCGTTTCATGTTAATCAAAAAAATAAATAGGCAGAAAATAACTAAAATACTGCTTGGGTATTTTAGTGAACAAGATTGAAGTTATGTTGGGCGTTGCAGTGTTCCTGCTTAGCGCTCTTTCTATATTGTTCATTAATTCAGGCGTGATTCCTTCAAGTCAGTTTCCTGGACACTACACCTACTCATTTCTAGCGGGTCTTCCAAGGGTTTTATTAATTCTGCTTCCTCTTGTGGGATTTGCTGCCATCTGTCAGGCAATATATAAGAAGAGACTTCTGGAATTTGCACTAGGTATTGTCGTTATAGTGTGGGGGTTTTTTGCTTGGTTGTCGATTAGCATTATCCTTATTGATGGAGCAATGCCCTACATTAAAGGTTCTCTAATAGACGATTTAATTGAGACATCACTTTCAATAATACCTGGTATATTCTTAGGAATTGCGCTTACGTTAGATGGAATACTAGGAAAAATGCGATTATTAAGCAAAAGAAATTATTAGAATCTGCAAAAAAATAAAACCAAATTTTCTACACGCACCCTTTTCCTGAGAAAATCAATAATCAAACAACCGCACAAACAAAATCCTATTCACCTCCTAATAGACAGACTCTCGACGACTCTCTACCCGTCTCTGTCTCTCTATCACTTAGTATCACTTTCTATTTGGATCCAAATAGAGGGGCTAGGTCACAAGTGCGCACACACAAACAAAAATTGTTCTCTCAATACTTATAATAAAGGCTTATTTTCTTCTCATGCTCCAAGAAAGGAATGGCATCTATATGAAAGCAACTGAACTCATAAACGCCCATGGACACAGAAACGTTCAATCAACCAACAAGACAACATTCGAAATCACAAAGGAAAACCATCTCACCAAACGAGGAGACTGCATCATCGCTGTAAGTGCAACAAAAGGCGCAACAGACTTAAACCAGAGATTTAAGGCAGTTGCATGCAGCCAAGATGCGCGAATAACAATTAAAATTGAGGTTAATGGAGAAGAAGAAACTGTGACAGCGTGGGGCAATCCAAAACTGTTGTTTACACATCCCACAGACTTGGTGGTGAGAAAAAGCGACTACGTCTGCAGTCGAACCTTAGCCGTAAGAGCAGACAAGGCTGCATGCGACCTTTCAAAAAAACTTATCGAAAAACTTCGAAATCCAGACCAAAAAGTGAAGATAACGTTAACAGTCGAAGACATGCGCGCTACTTGATTCTGGCGTCAACCACAACCTGCCAAGTGCAGGGCGCCGTGCCTCGAACAATTCTCGAATACAAGATTTCCTTGAGTTCACGATTGGTTTGTTTCATAGCTTCCCTAAGCCTAATTTCTGCGGTTTCCAACGGTTCAGGAGCGCTTGTAAACTCGTAATAATGAATAATGCCGCCTTCAGGCTTGATGGCTTCACAAGCTGCATCCACGTATTCTATTGCTTTTTCAGGCAAATTCATGATGACACGGTCTGATGAACCCTTTAATCTTTCTGCAACTATTTGTTTAGCTTCGCCGAGAATGGGCGTAATCTTGGCTCCAACTCTGTTTACAATAATGTTCTTCTTTAGGAGTTGAATAGCCTCTGGATTCTTGTCAACGGCGTAAACATGCACTTTCTTGTGCTTCTTTGCGATTAAGAGGGAGAAGGGTCCGACTCCAGCGAACATGTCAAGCACGGTTTCGTCTTCCTCAACCAAAGATGCCACCCGATTATGCTCGAAGGATAAGCGAGGTGAAAAATAAGCCTTAGCCAAGTCAACGTGAAACACGCAGCCATGCTCTCGGTGAACCGTCTTGGTCTTGTTAACACCAGCTATTGTTTCAAACTCTCTGACACGGTACTCGCCACCAACAGCGCTTGACTTAGCCAGAACAGTGCTTAGCCGTTTGTGCGTCGCAAGTATGGCTTTACCAACAATCGCCCTGTAATCTTCAAGTTCAGGTGGAATCTCAACAACAGCTATGTCGCCTACAAAATCAATGGCATGGGGCACACTCGCCAAGAGATGCGGGGGCAACTTGTCACCCAATAGGTCAACCAGTTTGAGTGGACGCTCAACGCGTTCAAGAAACTCACGTTGGAGAACCTCGAATTGGAGCAAGTTTGCCTCTAACTCTTTTATGTCAGTTTTTTGTGGTTCTCGAATCAAAGGAATATACAAGTAGTCTTGCTCACGCTCAACTTTGAATTCGCAGTTGAGAAGACCAATTCTTCTAACGAGGACTATGGCTCTCTCGCCATATGTTTTAGAAACTCGTATGCAAGGTTTTTCCAGCACAGCTAACCCCTTTTGATTTCAACGTGTTCAAGTTTAAATGTAATTAGGTTTGAAGCCACAAAACTGAAACTGCATATTTAAGAATTGATAATTTTATAATCTAGAATCGCAGAATAAGAGGAGAGGTGTTGGAGAATGGAATTGAAAGACATAATGGTGAAGAACGTGATAACAGTCAACCCAAACGCAACGGTGAAACACGCAGCCAAACTTATGAATCAACACAATATTGGATGCTTAATAGTGGTAGGCAAGGGCAAGGTTGTTGGAATAGTAACTGAAAGAGACATTCTGAGAAAAATCGTGGAATCCTCAAAGGACCCAGAAAAAACCAAGGTTAGTGAAATCATGTCTACGAAACTCTTGGTAGCCGCGCCTAACATGGACATTGTGGATGCGGCGAAAATGATGCTTCAAAGAAAGATCAAAAAACTTCCCATTGTAACCAACAAAAAGCTTGTTGGTCTTGTGTCTTTGACTGACATTGTTCGCACGGTGCGCATTGAACCCGAGATAATGAACGTTATAAAAGACTTGACCAAAAGCGGATGGCTACCTCCGAAAAGTATGAAGAACATAGTCGAGTTTTACACAGATTAGGTTTGCACCGAATAAATATCTGAGTTGAAAGAAGTTTCAGTGGCGGGCCCGCGTAGATTCAAATCCTAGGTTTAAATTCCCCATGTTGAGAATGGCGGTTTGCTGTTCAACGGGACAACATTGAAGTTCGAATCTCAACCGGGCTACCAACAAACCTAACTATGGATATTTTCGAGTCCCCACCTATGTGGATAACCGTTTTCGCTACATAATCACGTGAGCAATTTAAGAATTGTATGTGCATTGTGGTAAGTGGAATAAGTAAAGCTTTAGGTAAACGTGCCTTAGTAAAATTTTCTTTAGAAAAAGCCCTTTTAGAATCCTAAGTCTATCTATTTTTGGTGAGTACGCTTGCCAGACCATGAAGAAGAAACTTATTCGGTTATGTTTTCGTCTTTGAAACATCCGATTAGACGAAAGATACTTCGAATCTTGGTTGCTAATCCTCAGACTTTTACAGAAATTCTCGAGCAGGTTAACATTGAAAGCGCCCACTTGAGTTATCATCTTGAAAATCTAGGAGACCTGACTAAAAAAACAAATGAAGGAAAATATAGCTTATCCGATTTGGGACAAGCCGCAGTGTCTTTGATGACTAAAGTGGAAGAACCTGAAAAGCTTGTGACCCCGACAATTCTCCGGACGCCAAGAAGACTCAACGTGCTTCGAGTGTTCTCATTGGCGGCGATACTAATTGGGGTTTTATTGCTCGTAAATGGCTTAATGGCTCTTCCATCAGTTGACTACAGAATGACTCGTATGGGTTATTGGATGGACACAGACTATTGGGTCTCCCAGCCCTACAATCTATCCCTTTTTGGCGCTTACTATTATCAAGGAGATGGCTTGTATGGTGTGGAAATTGACTTGGTATTTCGCGACGCCTTTAGCGAATTTCCACTAAATGTAAGACTATCAACCACGACCGATTGGAACCAGTCATGGTATGAATGGACACAACTAAACCCTCCTAACGTGCCCGGGATGCGTGAAAGACTCTCTGTAACACTGCTTATATCGGGCAACTCAGTCCAGATAGTTTCGCAAGATTCTTTCGACCATGTTCATCCTTCTCCAGGAAAGGTTATTGGAGAGTTTAGACGAGAAGCGCCGGTGTTCTTATTAAAGTGGCACCTGATGTGGGAAACCGAAACGTCACATTATCAGGTTTCCGAGCCTTTCAGATTAAATGGTTCTATTTTCCCCAACCTCAAAGCAGTGGAAAGAGCGCGTTTGTGCTTTCAGGTCTGGGTTTAATTATTCCAAGCGCAGTATTCTTTCTTGCTTCCAGAAACATGCAACGCAGAAAGGGAAACTAATGCGATGAGATATGACCAAGGATACACCCAAGCTCATCGAAAAATTCACACATTTTTCTCCCTTTTAGAAGACAGAATACCACAATTGCTCGTTACAAAGCTAAAAATACACGCCAACATTTTGAGCTATCGTGTATAGAAACAAAATGCGAGTAAAACCTAGCAGTTTTGGAGCTATTCAGCTACCTTTCAACTGTTAAACAATAGTCAGCAAAGTTTAAACGAGTTTGAAACTATCTTGATGACACCTTTGATTTCAAGGTCATTTTGGGTGTGTTTTCCTTAAAGGAAGCAGAATTGTGTCTTAACTCCGATATTTTAAACTGATATTTGAACTCATTTACTTTTGGCGGGCCCGGCGGGAATTGAACCCGTGACCTACGGATTAAGAGTCCGCCGCTCTAACCTTGCTGAGCTACGGGCCCTCTACACACTAGCCTATACTGCACATTTTAAATGAGTTTATTAAGCTTAATCCTTTGAAGATTAGCGTCGAGGATAGTGAAGTCTCTTGGGAGAACTAATGTTCATTGGCTTAGGTTTGTATAGTGAGAAGGACATGTCGCTTCAAGGCGTGGAAGAAGCGAGAACAGCTGAAACCGTGTTTGCAGAGTTATACACCAGCCTCATGCTTGGGCTTGACACGGTTAAACTTGAAAAACTCGTTGAAAAAAGAATATCCCTTGTTTCGAGACGAGACCTTGAGGATGACTGTGGAAAGAAGATTTTGAAAGCTGCGGAGAAGGGCAAGACTGTTTTGTTGGTTCCAGGCGACCCTTTAATCGCCACGACTCATGTAGACTTGCGCATTCGTGCAGAAAGGCAGGGAATCAAAACTAGGGTTGTGCATGGGGCTTCTATTGTTTCTGCTGTCATGGGGTTGTCGGGCTTGCAGAACTACAAGTACGGTCGAAGCGTAACTATTCCTTTCTCAGAGCAGGACGTGGTAGTTGAAACTCCCTACAATGTGATTGGAGAAAACAAGAAACGGGGGCTTCACACACTTTGCTTCCTAGACATAAAAGCGGAGGAGAAGCGGTATATGACTGTCAAAGAAGGATTGCAAGCGCTACTCAGCGTGGAGAAGCAAAGGCATAAGCGAGTTGCCATGTCAGAGACAATAGCGATAGGTATAGCTAGAGCAGGTTCAAACGCGCCCATTGTAAAAGCTGACAGCATAAACGAACTGTTGAAATTCGACTTTGGTGCTCCTCCACATTCGCTTGTTTTTCCAAGTAGACTCCACTTTATGGAGGCAGAAGCGCTCATTACATTGGCTAAGGCGCCTGAAAGTGTTAAGAGGATGGTTAAATGACACTTCAAGAACTCGCATCAAAGTACATCCAAAACAGTGAAAAGGTCTTTGCGGAAATCAAACTGGCTACGGATGTTGTAGTAATTGATGAGGAAAAAATTAAGGGCATCATTGAAAGCGCCAAGCATTATTTAGACGACGCTAAATATTATCAGGAGAGAAACAAATTAGAAACAAGTTTGGCATCTGTAGCCTACTGTGAGGGATTGCTTGACGCTTTGCGCCTTTTAGGAGTTGTAGAGTTTACATGGCCAAGCGGGAAAGAAAGGTGAAGAAGAAAGGAAAAATTGTTCTTGCATCTGGCACCTTCGACCTGCTCCACGTAGAGCACATAAAGTGTTTGAAAGAAGCGAAGAAAGCGGGGGGCAAAAATGCCAAGCTTGTGGTTATAGTTGCTAGAGACAAAACTGTTGAGAAGAGAAAGGGAAGAAAACCTGTGATGCCTGAGGACCAACGAAGAATATTGGTTGAATCGCTCAAGGTTGTAGACAAGGCTATACTTGGCTACGAAGACTTTGACATGGGCAGGGTGATTGAAGAAATAAAACCTGACATAATCGCTGTTGGCCACGACCAATATAACATAGAAAGCCAAGTGCGCAAAACCTTGGCAGAAAAAGGACTCAATATTCAGGTTGTAAAAATTAAGAAGTTTGGAAAGCCTGAGTTGAATAGTTCATTGAAAATTAAGAAAAAAGTCACAGAACTATACAAAAGGTAAGTTAGCTACAATTTTTTATGTGTGTGTGCAGTGTTGACCTAGCCCCTCTATTTGGATCCTAATAGGATTCAAATATGAAATCTATTGAATGAAAGAGGGTTGAGTTGTAAACTTTTACATTATTTGAATTGTGTTTGTTTTGGCGGTGTTAGGCGGGGGGCTAGGGGTCCCTGAAAGACGCTGTCAAAAGCAGTCTTGACCTATTTCGTTATTGTTGATTCTTAAATTATTGCATCTGCGACTGTGCAAAACAAATCTTCTTTAATCAGTTTTTGCGCAAGATTTTTTATAACGTTAACACTCACAATAGTCTCTCAATGGAGTTAGCCCTACATGAAAGCAGTGGTTTTGGCTGGAGGCTTCGGAACAAGACTGCGCCCTCTCAGCTGCACTCGACCTAAGCATCTATTTCCAATAGGCAACAAACCTCAATTAGACTGGACAATTGAAAAGCTGGCCAAAAGCGGAACAAAAGAAGTCATATTGGCAGTAAATTACATGACTGATGTTTACATTCAGCACTATAGAAAGCCAAAACAGAAACCAAAAATCACTTTTTCCCGAGATATTCTCACTTCTGGCACGCATACTCGATTCCAACGCCCATTGGGAACTGGAGGACCCATTAAAAACGCTGAAAAACTAATTGGACGCAAAGAACCCTTTCTTGTGTTAAATGGAGATATTCTCACAAACATAGACTACGCTGAACTCATGAAAAGACACAAAACCAACAATAAGGCAACAGCCACAATTGCGCTCTATAGAGTTGAAGACTCAAATCGATACGGAGTGGCGGAACTAGCCAAAGACAACCGTGTTTTAAGGTTCGTAGAGAAACCCACCCGCGAGAAGGCGCCAAGCAACCTGATAAACGCTGGAATTTACGTTCTCGAACCTGAAATATTCGATTATATTCCAAGCGGCAGACCTGTTTCAATAGAGCGGGAAGTATTCCCTAAGCTTGCAGAGGAAGGAAAGCTGTACGGCTACCCTTTTAAGGGGTTATGGATTGACATCGGAGAACCAAAAGACTACTTGAAAGCCAATAAACTATGGCTAGATCAAGAAATAAGAAAGAACCAGATTGAAAAAAACGTTCGAATAGAAGATGCAGTTGAAATAAAAACCCCTTCCACCATAGACAATGAAACAACAATAGGAGAAAAATCAGAAATCGGCCCCTACGTGACCCTCGGAGAGCATGTAACCATTGGAAAGGGAGTTCACATTGAAAACTCCATAATTTTCCCTGACGCAATGATTTCAGACTTCACTTCCATAAGAGGCGCCATAATCGGCGAGGCTGCAATGATTGGAAGCTGGGTTAAGATTGGAAACAGATGCCTCATTGGAGACCACGCCACAATTCGGGACAAAGTGACCCTCACTCGAGGCGTGACAGTCTGCCCTTGGAAAGAAGTCGCAGAAAGCGTGCTCACGCCTACATGTTTAATGTAAAACTCACTGAAAGCATTTGACTAGAGCCATAAAAAAGCCAAGTTAATGCTTTGTATAAGTCTTCAGAAAAATATTATACAACCTCACAAGAAATAATGCTAAACTTCTAGCGGTGATGGCATGTCAACGGCAATGAGTTGGAAAGAAACAGATGTGGATACTCCTGAGAAACGTGGAAAATACACAGTTAGTATCATTGGATGTGGAAAAACAGGCTTGTCAACTGCTTGTCTCTTCGCTGAAGCAGGGTTCAAAACAATAGGTGTTGATTCCAATCCATACATAATCAGCTTGATAAAAAAAGGCAAGACTTCATTCGTTGAACCAGAACTCAGCAAACTCATTAAAAAACACGCAAAGGGAGAACGTCTCACAGTTACAAACCAAATTAAAGAAGCAGTTTCCAAAAGTGACGTTATTATATTTGCTTTTTCCACATCCATTGACCAAAAGAAAAAACCCGATTATTCAAACATAGAAAAAGCATGCAAAGAAATGGGCATGGGACTGCGTTCAGGTTCACTGGTTATTGTTGAAAGCGCTGTTGGACCTGGAGCAACCGAAACTTTTTTCAAAGAATCACTTGAGAAAGCGTCGGGATTGAAAGCTGGAACAGATTTTGCTTTGGCTTATAGCCCTATTAATGCTTTACCACATTATACTTTTCAAGACATTGCTACCCGTCCCAGAGTTGTTGGCGCACTTAATGAGCAAAACTTGAAAGCAGCCTGCCTCGTTTTAAACTTGATTATAAAAGCAGAGATAATTAGAGTAAGAAACATAAAAACTGCTGAAGCAATCAACTTGTTCAAAAGCGTATATGAAGACGTTAACAACGCGTTGGCAAACGAGCTTGCTCATTTCTGCGAAAAAGCAGGCATCGACTTCTTGGAAAGTCAAAAAGCTATGAGCACAAATCTACCTCGCTCCATGCCAATTCCAGATGTAACAACCAGATACTTCTCACCTGAACCCTACCTCCTTTTTGAAGAAGCAGAAAACACAGACGCTGAACTCCGCCTCGCAACTCAAGCTAGAAAAATAAACGAAGAAATGTTGAACCGCACAATTCATTTAACAAGAGATGTTCTCAAATCTTGTGGAAAAACCGTTAGAAGAGCCCGAATTTCTGTTTTAGGCGTTTCTAGCCGTGCAAATGTGAAAGAAGTGAATCATTTTTTTGTAAAAAACCTTGTAACTGCACTCAGCAAAAACGGTGCACGAGTTCGCGTGTATGACCCATTTTTCTCACCGAAAGAATTGGCTGAATTGGATTATCAGTTTGAAAGAACGTTAGGAAAGTCTGTTGAGGGGGCAGACTGCTTACTCATAGTTGTTGGACATGACCGATTCAAGCGACTAAATCTCGGAAGGATTAAGTTCCTTGTCAGGAAGCCCGCTGCCATAGTTGATGTTTGCAATGCCGTTGACCCTGACTATGCGAGAAAAGAGGGCTTCACGTACCGTGGCATTGGAAGGGGATAAGCATTAAGGCATGCATTTGGTCAATTTCAAAATTTCGAAAACATTTATGAGAACAACACAATTATAGAGATGCGACTAATCAGTTTGGTGAAACAATGGAAACTGAAGCGCTCTTATCTTCTGTCATACTGTCATTTATCACAACATTCCTTTTAACACCGAGAATAATCGATTTTTTGCAAGCAGCTCAAATTGTCGCAGTTGATTTGCATAAAAAGAATAAGCCAAAGCTACCCGCAGGCGGTGGAATTTGCATTAGTGCAGGAGTTTTGACGGGAATCCTCTTCTTTGTAGGAGTTGTAACATTCTCAGGTTCTCAGACATTATCAATCACATTGTTAGCGGCAGTTTCAAGCATACTTATTGTTACACTGGGCGGACTTTTAGATGATTTAAACGTTAGAACCAAGGCTGTGCAGACAAAAGACGGAATGAATGTTAAGGTTGGTTTTCCACAATGGGTTAAACCCTTATTAACTTTGCCAGCTGCGATTCCGTTGATGGTTATACGTGCTGGCTCAACAACGATGGTAGTACCTTTTTTCGGAGTAGTCAACTTTGGAAACTGGTATCCCTTACTAATAGTTCCGATTGGTTTTGTGGGCGCTTCAAACGTGGTTAACATGCTCGGTGGCTTTAACGGACTAGAAGCAGGGATGGGAGTCATCTACACTTTAAGCCTTGGATTATACGCTTTAATGACGTTTCTAAAATACGGAGGACCAGAAGGAATACAGGCAGCAGTATTGTTACTCACAGCATGCGCAGCCTTGTTGGCGTTTCTAAGATACAATTGGTATCCCGCAAAGATTCTAGCAGGAGACAGCTTAACTTACATGTTGGGGTCATTGGTCGCAGCTGGAGTTATCATTGGAAACATGGAGAGAGCAGGTTTAACCGTCATGTTCCCTTTCATAATCGAGTTCTTCTTAAAGGCTCGAAGCAAATTTCAAGCTTCTTCTTTGGGAAAACTAAAAGACGACGAAAAACTAGATCCCCCTTACGGCAGAAAAATTTACAGTTGGACGCATATTTTGATGAATCTTGATAAACTGCGTGAACGAGACGTTACAATTGCCTTGATTTTTATTCAGATTTTGTTCGCAGCACTTCTTTTTTTGGAACTATAAACCTCAGAATCTATCATTCAACCTTTGGAAACGAAGGGTAACTTTTTGCGTAAAGTTCGTCCCAACACCTAATCATGGTTAATCCCCAATTTATTTTCGGTATTGAAAAATCCTCTTCTAAGCACATTTTTATTCCCAGATACGGCAAGTTAGGTCCAGCTGCTGCAGACAAGCAGATCGTTCCAGAAACTCTCGGATTAATCTCTACCAGCTTAGGTGTTCCATCCGTGCTATATTTTAACTGAACATTGATGTTGTAGTCAAACTTAAACACTCTATTTATTTTTTCAACAACTTCTATAACTTCGTCATTTTTTTCCACTATACCGACGCTGGAGATTCCAAGCTTTGTCTCTACTCGTTTCCTTGGAATAATAACTAAGCTTTTCCCATTTTTCACCAATGAATCCACGCTGTATTCTGATCCAGTTAAATACTCCATCACTAAAAGTTCTTTAAAGCCACCCTTTGACAGAACATTTGAAACCATTTCCAACGTAGTAATTGTATTGTCAGGTTTTGTCTCCAAAAGAAGTTTCCCCAAGTCAACATCTTCTCGCAATATTCGAAAGCCACGTTGACCTTTAGAGACAGACGGCTTAAAACAAACTGGTTTTTTTGGATAACCTAAAGCATGCACGGCTTCCACAAACTCTTCATAATCGTGCACTACGACATAGTCTGGGAGCGGTATGCCTCTTCCTTTTAAGTACTCATAACATTTCTTTTTGTTTAACGCTATTTCTAAGGGATGCTCCTTATTAACTACAACTTTTGCATCGCCAAATGCCTCTTTATTCTTTGATAAGGGCAAAAGCTCCATGCCTGAAAGGGGAAGAATTACATCAGCTTTAATTTTTTTAGCAAGTTTAAACATAGTTGGAATATAGGATTTCGATTGACCCTGAGGAACCACATAGGCTTCATCAGAAAGAAGTAAACCTGACGCAATTGGGTTTGCATCTGTTCCCACTATTTGAATGTTTCTTTCTTTAACTTGACGCAGGGCTTTGATTATTCCTGGACCTCCAGGAGCCCCACAAGCCGTAACTATTACTGTCAAGTCTTTCAAATTTTAATCCTCAATATTTCAAATGCCTCAGCGTACTTGAGCTTACATTGACTTCCTCTCATGCGAGCGAATGATCGGATAACAGTCGGTTCGAAATAGTATTTGTCGTATTGACTTTTGTAACGCAAGAGAGCGTCAATTTTGATTTTTAAGTTTTTGTCACTCAATCCTATGTAAAAGTTTGGTTCAAAAAGCATAGAACTTCTGGGAGCCTCATAGGAGATTACGCCTATATCTCTGAAAAGTCTCAATGTTTCTTCAGCAGTCACCAAATGATCTTGATGTATATCTTTGATGGAAGGACAAAAAACTATGTCAGGGTTGAATTTTTCTCTTACTGAAATCAATATTTCTCTAATTCTTCTTCTCTCGTCATGAAAGGTTCGTCGAGGCAGGTTTTCAATTATTAAACTTTCTTTGGAAAGTCCAAGAACGCTGATTGCTTCCCTAGCTTCGTTCAAGATATTTTTGTTCTTCGGATCTTCTAGGCAGGGTGACAAAATCAAATATGTTATCTGGGTACTTTTGCTATATTTTGACAGGATGCCTCCACAACCCAATTCAACATCATCTGGATGAGGCCCGATGAAGAGTAACTTTTGAAATGCAATTTTCATAGACTAATCGCCTCCCAATATTTTTAAAATCTCTTTTATATTATTCAATTTAAAGTCTGCGTCTATTTCTAATTTGTCTGAGATTGCGATTGACTTGCAGCCTATTTTTTTCGCAGCTTGCATATCGTTTAACCTGTCAGCTACGACAATGGCTTGAAAAGGTTGAACATTCATTGATTTTAAAGCTGCTCTAATTTGGTCTTCCCTTTCTTTCTTTTCGTCTCTCGACACCACTAAATCGAAATATTCGTATATTCCTAATCTTTTCAAAGCTTCAACTGCAGGTTTGTGTCCTTGCAATGTCACTAATGCAACATTATAATTAAGTTGTTTCAACTTCTTGAAAAGTTTAACAACACCTTCATCTGATTTTAATTTTTTAATACTCTTCATTTCTTCATTGTCTATTGTCTGGTAAATTTTTTTCTTCAGTTTTGAGTCGATGACAAACTGTTCTATGGAAGGTATTAGAGGAATGAGCGAATGATTTGTTTTGAGAATCTTTCTTATTTTTTTTCTCACTTCCTCCCAGTTTATTTGAAGATTTGTAATTGTTTCATCTAAGTCAAATATGAAAAGTTTTACGCCCCTGAGATCTGTCATGACTTTCCCGTCATTTTGGATTTATGATTGATTAAGGTAAGAAAACATTGTTTATCTTCTAAAATAATAATCCTTCTCCCGCCCATGGAGTTTAAAACTATATATTTGTGAGAACCTCTATCTTGTAAGAAAAGTCAAGGGTAAATCGATGAAAACTGTCAAAATCATCTTAATTTTAGGGGCAAGACCTCAAATCATTAAATCTGCTCCTCTAATCCAATTAGCTGAAAAAGACAGAGACGTGTCAATGCAAATTGTACACACGGGACAACATTACGATTATGAAATGTCTAAACAATTTTTCGATGAACTGCGCCTCCCAGATCCCATAGTTAATCTAAATGTTGGATCAGGAACTCATGCTTGGCAAACTGGCAAAATGATGATTCAATTAGAGAAACTTTTACTAAACGAGAAACCTCACATGGTAGTTGTGCCAGGTGACACAAACTCAGCTTTAGCTGGAGCGTTGGCAGCGGTTAAGCTACATATACCAATAGCGCATATGGAGGCAGGTCCAAGAAGCTACAACATGAAAATACCCGAGGAAGTAAACCGTCGCCTAACAGATCACATTTCAACGCTTTTATTCGCCCCAACGGAAAATTGCTGTAAAAACTTGTTGAAAGAAGGAATCGATAAACAAAGCATTTGCTTAGTGGGCGACACAATGTATGACTCCTTTTTGCTGCACCTTTCCAGCGCTTCAAAAGATAAAGTCTTAGACGAATTGAACCTAAAAACCGAAGACTATGCAGTTCTAACGTTACATCGTCCAGAAAATGTGGATTTTCCAGAAAAATTGAGAAAAATAATGGAAACCATGCTGAAAATAAAAGAGTTAGTTATAGTTTTTCCAGTTCATCCCAGAACTATGAAAGCGATGAAGAAGGCAGGTTTTAAAAAAGAGGCATTGGAAAAAGAAAACATTAAGCTTGTAAAGCCTATGAACTATCATGGAATACTTAAATCAATGAAAGACGCTAAGATAGTTTTTACTGATTCTGGTGGAATGCAAAAGGAAGCTTTTTGGCTTGGCACTCCCTGCGTGACGCTTCGCAACGAGACGGAGTGGCCTGAAACAATTGATTTAGGAGCTAATGCGTTAGTGGGGGTTAATCCTAAGCGAATTCTGTCCGAAGTGCAGCGAATATTAGAGAATAAATATATCAAAAAAATGTTGAAGGAAAAACCTAACCCCTTCGGAGATGGAAAAGCATCGGAAAAAATACTTAATATACTCAAAGAATTTTGCTCGCGCTCTTAACGGTGACTGTTTTGAGTTTAAAATTGGTTTACATCACACTTTATCCAGAGAGGTATCCGAGAGTCAAAAAGATAGCTTCTTCGCTTAAAGGAGAAGACATCACTTTTCAAGCCTTGGTTCGTAAAGTCAGAGTAAATCCCCCGAGGCGAAGGGTTGGAAGGTTAATTGCTGCATTCATTAACTACACTTCTTTTCTCATTCAAATATTTTTTACCCGTGCTGACGTTTACTGGGTTGCTAACGCACCCGACTTGTTTGTTCTGCCACTTATTTTGAGAAAGAGGAGTTATATTTTGGATTACCGTGCACCTTGGCCCTTAGAAATAATGTTCGAATTCGGAAGAGGCACATTAAGTCGTATGGCTGAATATCTTACTTATGTTGCATTGAAGTATGCGAAGGCAATTACGTTAACCTCTACACTTCTTTTAAAAGATGTAGAAAAATTTCAAAAAAAAGTATTTATCATTCCAAATTATCCACAAAAAGACTACTTTCAACCCGATATTTCATACGAGCAATTTAGGAAGATGCAAAACATCGGGAAAAATACAAAAGTGATTTTGTTTTTAGGCAGACTAAATGAGAATGAAGGATTTGACATTTTTTCGGATATTGTCGAAAAATTGTTGGAGACAAAAAAGAAAATAGCATTATGGATTGTAGGAGACGGTGTTCTCCATCCAATAGCTGAGGAATTAGAGAGAAAATTTCCGACTTCTGTCAAGTTTTTCGGGTGGCGTCCGTACAGAGAAATCCCAAATTTTATCAATGCATCAGATATAGGCGTCATGTTAAGGCATAAAACTCTCTTTTCTCCCTACTGCAACGAAGAAGGAGTTCATAAGATTTCGGAATTAATGTTTTTCAGTAAGCCAATAGTTGCCTGTGGAATTGCGCCATCTAAAGAATATTTACTTGTTGAACGTCAAGAATTGGTGAAAGGAATTTTAGACGCCTTGGAAGGCAAAGCACCTAAGCCTACACCAAGGACATGGGAAGATGACTGCAAAGAAAAGGTGCTAGAGGTCATAAACTTCATAAAAAGTTCAGAAATTTTACACAGCTAGCACATTTTTAATATTATTTTCGCTAATGCTCTGGCTCCATCGGGTAATGTAGGGATTTCTCGCCTCTCTGCGTCCTTGATTGCGTCTAAAACGTTTTCTAAAGTAACTTTTAGGACAAGAGGGGCGTTAATTTTTTCAGCGAAAACTTTGGCATCCCCGAATACAGCAGCCCTGGTCCATTCGGGATTTCCAACAATCACCATGGGTTTTTTATAACTTAGAATCTCCAGAGCTGTGGCGCCAAAATGAGTGACAACAACTTTAGCGCCGGCAATAAGTTCGCCGAATCTATCTGTATATCTGATTACCTTCCATTCAGGGTGCTCTCTCTTGTATGGTTCAGGATCAACTTCACCTGTTTGCAGAATCAAGTTTTTCAAGCTGCTCTTTGCGAGAGCGTTGAACAATAACTTATGTCCATGGGTGCCGCCTGTGACTAAAATATAGTTGCCATTCCAAGGCTTGACTTCAGGGTCCTGTATTAAAGGTCCAACTACAATGCCGTTTAAAAATTTTTTCTGTTCCTCCCATTCCAGTGCTGTTACTTTGGAGAAATATTGAAGTATCTTGGCTGTTCTGGAGGCGCCGATAAATCTAACGGAGTTTTCAACGTTAATTACAGGTATTCCTTCTGCCCAAGCCATTATTGCTGGTGCAAGACAGAAATTGCTTCCGTGGCTCACTACCACATCGAATTTTCCAGAAACTTTTATGAATGAATAAAAAAACGCTTTGAACAACCTTGGAATAAACTGGTAATTTGGAGTTTTTGGACCGCGTGGCAAAATTAGGCTATCAACTTCGCCGAATCGACTGAGTTTCGTTTTACTCAGTGTGTCTCCTTCAGGGATTAAGAATGACAGTTTTGCCTTGCCGCGTAGTTCTTGGGCTAATGCATACGCCTCGCCAGTGTGACCACCGCCGCCTGCAAGGATTAACACGTGTTTTTTGGGACGCACTTTGTTTTTTCTCAACAAATGTTTCCTAGTCTAAGATATTATGTCTTACCTCTTTTTACCTTTTCAAAGCTCATGTTCGGCTTGAATAATTAGTGTAAAAGATATGTTGAAGACTGACAGACGTTACCTTTAAGTGTGCTAAAATTCATGTAAATGTAAGGCGTTTAATCTTTTGTCTATTTGATTTCTGTCTTGATGTTGAATGGTTTGCCTTCTGTTAAGATGTTTTTGGGAATTTGCGTCTTCCATTTTCGCAAGAATGGTAACTCGTCTTTTTCTTCTCGTAGTTCATCGGGTAGCATTTCTGGGATTTCATCTCGGATTGGATACCAGCGCAGGCATTTTGGGCAGATTATCATGCCTTCCACAATTTCTTCTTTTTCTTCGAAAACGTGCAGTTCTAGGGGGTAATGCTTGTCTATTGGGCAGGCTAGTATGTCCATAAGTTTTCTTTTGATGTTTCTTTCCCTCCGTTTAGCGTATTGTTACGTTGCGATGTTATAAAAGATTTATTGCAACGGGCGTATTCTCAAATCTGACTGCATGTAGCGTTGGCTTGGACAAGTATCTGCCGTTGATCCTTGGCTAGCACAGACACCTCTACGGTTGGAGATGGAATATTTGCGAGGAAAGAGGCAAAATAGGTTCCATTGCCGTAGTCGGTGACAACGTAATTGTTTGAAGCATTGGGTGCAAGCCATCTGTCTAAAATTCTATAATATAATGTAACCTGACTGGCTAAGGCAGGCTTTCCCTCATTCAACAAGTTAACAGTGACATTGACTTGTTTTTCATCAGCCAAAATCGTTTTGTAAGCGCCTTCAACCGTGAGTGTCGTGGTTACGTTTATTAAATATGATAAATCCGCGTCAACTTCTCGATCTGACAAATTAAATGTGAAGTGTGCAAACGCCGAGGACACTCCGAACCCGTCTGTTCCCCAAAAAAGCCAAATGCCTGACGAGTAAGAAACTGTCTCCTCAACCGTGTAGTTCAGTGTGTTCCTACCAAATTGATTCTGTCTGTTGACATGAGCAACCAATTTGTCAAGATTAGCCACAAGAACAGCGTTTGAACCACCCCCAGAAACGTTTGCAATTGACCCGATAACAACGTTTCTAGAACCAATCTTTATCGTAAAGAAGTAGTCGTTCAGAGAGGGCGAATCTAAATTGATTGTTGACATGTGCACTTCGAAAACATAGATTTGCGTGGACAAGAGAATCAGAGCCATGGCTAATACGGCTATCAAGATGACCTGTCCAGAACTCTGTTTTTTATCCATTTTTCTTATCCTCACTTGGGCCAAGCCAACTGCAACTTAATCGTGTAAAAGTGTGTGTCTGAGCTTTGAGTGGCACATAAATATTGAATCACAATTGCCTCTGACCCTTCTTGGTTGCTGTTGCTAACCTCTTGTGCGTTAACTCTTTGCATGTTTTCATCGTAAACGGTTAGGTTGTAGAAGACACAGGCAGGCAAGAACAGATTCATGGCTTGTCTTAAAGCTGTCCAGTTTCCACTTTCGATTAATTTACCAAGCGTGCCGTTGTTGTCGAGTTTGATTAGAACCTGTGTGCCAAGTTTTTTCAGCGTTCCTTGCCTTTCAAGGTCGGGCGTCGAAGACATCGGTACATTGAGAACTAAAACTGAAAACATCACGGAAATCGCTAAGAAAGCTTCGATTATCCTAATCTGTCCCTTGTTGTCAAACATTTTCAAGGCGATTCCGCTCCGCTCCATTTGGTTACAATTTCATAAAGAGCCGAGTTTATTGTCACGATGTGGCTGAACGAAACTGTTTTGGCTCCGTTGTCTAGCTTATCGAAATCTGCTCCTGTCTCTAAGGGCACTTGAGGGTAAGAAGACCACTCGGCAAAGGAAGATGATTGGTTGATGCCTGTGATAACTAACAACATTGGACTTGCATCTAAAAGTCGTGGAATGTAGTATTCAGCTGTCTGAGCATTTCGGCTTTTCTCAATCAAGCTGAAGTTGTAATTGTAAGTAAACACTAGAGTCTTCAAGATTTCTTCGCTTGGATACGTGAAAGTAACATTTAGAATGTAATTCAACGGGTTTAGTTTCGTGAAGGTTCTGTTAGGCAATGGTTCAGATGAATTGTGGCTAAAAGTATAGACGTCATAAGCAACAATTTGAGGATTACTTTCTGCTTTAGCGAAAGTTAAGAGGATGGCGGTTCCGTTCAACGAATTTGGAATTGTGACCAAAATTGAAGAGTGCCCATTGGAAGATGTGACCGATGCAAAGCTGTTAATGTAATCTTGAACAACAATGTAACTGTGTAGGCGGGCAAGAACAGGTGCTCCAGATTTTTCCGCATAGACCTCAAATTGATACGTTGATTCGTTGACTCCATTTGTAGTTGAAATTAGAGTTGTGGAGAGGTTGAACAGAGTTTTAATCTCTATTCTGAAGCTGACATCGCTAACGCCGAATGATTGCCACAATTGGGAATAGGAAAGAGAATAGATGTTTTGGCTGTTCAAACGTGAGACTTTGTCTATGTCGAGTTGATAGGGTTGAGAGGAAGCAGAATCGGCTAAACCTAAACTATCTGGAACTACATCACGTAGGCTTCCCCAGTTGATGGGTGCACCCTTATTAAGCAAGAGGTATTGCGCTAATTGTTGAAAGCGTTCAGCATCATTTCTGTGAAGTAACTCGTTCATTGATGGACGCATAGTATTTGATGTGCTCACTATGGCTGACAACACGAGCACTATCATAATAGAGCATGCGAGAAAGGTGTCGATGGAAGACGCTGGCATTTGACTACTCACCTACGCAGGCATTCGATAGATGCCTTGGAGGAAATTCTGAGACAGCACTAGAGACAAATAGGCTGTGACAGCTAACATGGCAGAGTATTTGAAACCTGCGGCAAACGTGCCCTCTCTGATCTTGCCCACGAAGAAACCAGACAGCCAGCATTGAAATATTATTCCAATTGAAAAGAGGTTTATCTGCTGTTGCATCGAAACAAAGGCTGCAGTTGAGACGTTTGGAAGAGACACTTGAGCGAGAATGTATATGGTTAAAGCCACTATTGTGGTTGTGAACGCTATTAACACGCTCCAGACAAACGACAGAATGACATAGGGCATGAGCAGCGACCTTTTGTTTGCCTCAGTGTCCCGATTTTTCTCGCTGTATTCAGCCAGTATCTCAAGAGCATCGGCAGAACCACCACCAATCTCTATAGTTTCAACTAAAATGAAAAAATGAATGAGCACAGGCCAACTCTGAATCTTCTTTCTAATATTCGAAAAAATCTTCTTCAAAGAAACCCCCCACTCAATCTGACTTCTGACGAGCCCCAAAAGTTCAGAAAACTTTCCGTAACCTGTTCGCTTAGAAGCGTGTATCATGCTTTTTTCGGGGGAAAGCCCAATCTTTCTAGCTTCGGTGACATCTCTCAAAAAACTAGGCATAGCCTCTTCAGCGGCATAGTTTGTCTTGGAAATTTTATGATAAGCTATGGCAGATGGCAGGGAAACCACTGCTAAGCAGATTGTTACTAAAACAGGCAAGCCTATGGCTTCTGTTGCAGACTGGAGTTGAGGCACAAGGGCAATTAGTAGAGAGAAAACCGCAACGCCAGCAATCGGCAGTATTGCTCGACGATACAAGCTCATGACATTCATAAGGTTGCTTTTGCGGCTCATGTGAGCTACTACCATGAAGAGAATAGAAACCCCTGGCATAGCGATTAATATTATAACGTACATGAGAGGCGAAGTTGCACCTGAACCAGCTGCAGTGCGTCCGCTCTGCAATAAATCCATAAGTGAGGTCGCTGACATCACCACGTACAAGATGTAAGTACAAAGCGTAACAATCAATAACACAGCGTAGGCTTCAACTAGAGTCCCAAGTTTTTCAATCGAGCGGATCGAAGCTGCACTCTGTTGCTCAAAAATAGAGCGCAATTTGCTTCTGAGAAAGTCGATGATGTTTCCTCCACTCCTAACTGCTGAGACATAGCCTGCCAAAAGGTCACGGTAAGGCTTTGACGCAGTTTTTTCAGATTTCTTGTACATGACAGTAAGGGGATCGCGTCCTAAGACTTCTACTTGGCGCACCACATCTTGTGCGTCTCTTTGCATAGCTGGGAGAAGATTAACATCTCGCATTTTTTTCCAACTTTCATAAAGTGTGACCCCGCTTGCCGCCATCAATGTGAGCATCATCGCTGTGAATGGGAGTTCGTTGTCTATTGCGCTGGTTTTCTCTTTTCTAAAGAGGTTTATCATCCATCCGAATATTTTTCCGCTTGGACCAAGCCTTGTCAAACCGGGTCACCACTCGAATTTTTCAGTTGAGTCTCTGCTGCGCCGAAAATTGAGGCTGTTATAATATTTGCTCAGTATTCGATTGACGCTGCGATAATCTCTTATATTGTGCTCAACCATATCTAAGAGCACGTGTTTGCGGTACTCAAACTCACTGATCAACCTCTCTAAGGAAATGTCTAACTTCGTGGCAATCTTCTTCATCAACACGCTGTCGGCTATGTTCTCTTGAAACATATCTGCAGAAGCGTTCCAACTAAAAACATCGTTTAATGTGTTTGCGTCTTTGACCTCTGAAACACGTATGAACTTTCTGCTCGACAGTCGCCTACCAGATTCCAAAAAGATGGGCGTACGAACGCGTCTAACCACAATCACACTGTTCATCATTGAAATTATCGAAGATGGAATATTCATCGGAGGTTGCGTTAACCTCTTGACCATAACGTCCACATCATCAGCGTGCATAGTGCAAAGTCCGCCGTGCCCAGTGGCGAGCGCCTGAAAGAGCACGTAGGCCTCTTCACCCCTGACTTCACCCACTATTATGAGGTCTGGGCGATGTCTCACTGACGACTTGATCAGGTCGTACAGAGTGATTTCACCCTCGCTCTGGGTCCCAAAGCCCGAGCGCGCTATTGTTGAGGTCCAGTTTTCATGAGGCAGATTAATCTCAGCTACTTCCTCAACCGAAATGATCTTGTAGTTGGGCTGAATCAAACAGGCGATGGCGTTTAACGCGGTGGTTTTGCCCGCGCCTGTAGCGCCTATTATCATTATGGGCATCTTGTTTTCCACGAGAAGCCAAAGATAAGCGGCTATAGACTCGTTTATTGTTTCGTTTTCGATTAAATCAATTATAGTGAACGGGTCCTTGCGGAATTTTCGTATCGTGAAACTAGTTCCTGAAGGGGTTGTTTCTCTACCGTAAGAAACAGCCAGACGATGTTTGCCTGGAAGGGTGACATCAACTATCGGAAATGCTATGCTGACATGTTTTCCAGCTTTATGAACGATCTTCATCATAAAATCGTTCAGTTCTTCCTCGTCGTTGAAGAAAACATTGGTTTTAATGTTCTCGTATGTTCGATGCCAGAGGAAAATCGGTTTTTTCACTCCGCTGCAGCCGATGTCTTCCACGGATTGATCATACATCACGGGGTCTATTTTTCCATAGCCGATCAGTTCACGCTCCAAGTAATACTGAATCTTTTTCGCTCCAACAGATGAAATTCCTTGAAGCGCCTTAGGATGATCGGCTGCTATGAGGGGAAACTGCTCGTGAAAGGACTCGCTGAGACTTTTATCAGCCTCAGGAGCCTTGAGTTCATATTCAAGGACGTTTTTCATTCTTTCGTATGCTTCTTTCTCCTCCTTACTCAAGGGAATCTCGTCAACAATGTAAAGATACTCCGCCGTGTTCTCGCTCTGAACTACGGAAGCATAGGAAAAAGGCGCGTTCAGAGGATAGGTTTCTATTTCTGAATATCCTTCAGGTGCTCCACGACGCTTGAGGTCTAAGAAACCAATTAGGGACTCATCACTGAGTTCTTTGCTGCCTTCTTCTCCTTGCTTTTCCGCTGGGTTCTTTAACTTCAAATTAAATTTCATTAAAGTTGACCTCCAACAGAAGCGAGATTAAGTTGAGGAGTCGAACCATTCATGTAGCCTTGCAGCAAAGCTTGCCCCTGTACAGAAATGAAATATCCTGAAGTGGATGTTTTAGAGGGAATCAAAACTCGGAGTTCTGCGTAGCCTTCCAACATTTGCCCTAGAGAGCCTTCTACCCAAGCGCAAGAAGAATCATTGCGGATTCTCATCCAATAATACTGGTCGCCAATGGTTGTTGGCAAAGCAAGATAAACTGTTAAAGACGAGTTCGTGGCGGTGACCAGCGTAAGGATTTCGTTTGCCTTCGCAGCAACACCATTGAGAATGTTTTTAAGCTGGGCAGTTTCAGAAGTGTTTCTCAACGTGAAAGTGTAAGAGTTTAGAGAAAAGAGGAGTAGGGCGCTGACAGCTGTTAGGGCGACAAGCGTGTAGATATAACTTGACACAATGGAAGGCAACTCATGACTCACCTGCGCTTTGTATCATGATGTTGCAAATCACAGTTTCCAAATTAACTAAGGCACCATTTACACCGCTAGAAATAGGCAGTGAAACCGTTCTAGCTGCTTCGCTTAAGCTCACTTTGAGAGTTAAAACCGTTAGCTGGTTGGAGAAATCATAGTTTTTCCACGTAGAAGTAACATTTACGCACATTGTTTTGAGACGGAATTTTCCTTGCATAGTCATGGTCTGTGACGAGTTGAGATTGATCACATAAATTCGTAGGTTATTTGTCGGCTTTTCGTTGCCTGGCTCTACAACTGTAGACCCTGCCAGAGGACGGTAAGACAACGTTATTTCGGGTGAGGTAGCTCCCATTAAAATGTAGAGTTGAGTCATTGTTGACGAACTTTGGTTCACAACTGCTCGGCTGTCGCCTCTCAGGAAAACATAATCGTTCGAATCTTCTGAGGGTGGCAGTTCATAGGCGACTCTTCCGATTGAAGTGTTGAAGAAGACATCGTAGAATGAATTGTCGGTGAGATTCATGACTAATCTTTTAGCTGTTGGGTCTACCTTGAACTTGCCCCCGAGATCCTCAAATTCATAGATTTCGTATGACCCGGGAGACCACGTTATGGATTGAATTGTGTCTGCGAGTGAGAGCATTCGTTGCTTTGCAGCTGAAACCTTGAGACCTTGACTGTCAACATTGATTTTTGTGACTGCAAAGTAATACGTGACTGAAATTATGAGCGTCAGAGAAACAAACAGCATCAGAAAAGTAACTGGGACAGCGATTCCTGTCTTCGACTCCCAGAGACTTAAGTAACTTTTCCTAAGTTTGTTTCTCTCCATGCAAGGCACCTTGCAACAGGCTGAAGAGTAAGAGAGAAAATCTGGCAGAGTAGTGCAACTTGCGCCAGTCTCTCCTCCCTTAGTTTTTCTTGGCCGAAAAAGGCTTGATGAAAAATGGATAAGACGGTTTGTGTGTATTTGTGTACTACACACGGCGACAAGTTTTCTTTTAGGCTGAGATGAAGTCGTGTTTTTTCATTTACGACAAAAAAGAGAAAAAAGAAAAAAGGGAACGTTGCTTTTCTTATGGCGTTGGTGGCACGTATTCAACGTTGCATTCTTTTGAGTACATTGCATTGGCACTGTGGATAGTTATACGTGTGGTGACACCTATGTCGCTCACGCTGATGCTGTCTGGAGACGTCATGTATACAACTAGAGTCGTGCCTGATGGTACTGCTATGTCGTCTTGGGCTTGAGTGAAGTTTTCATTGGAGCCGTTAACGTCAATACTTGCTGTAGTGTCATTCAATGGGTCAGTTGTGTATTCTAGGTCCTGTGTTACTGCGGCGTCTGCTACCCAATAGTAAACGGTTGTCCAATTTTTTGCTTGGTCTCTAACGGTTATTTTGTCAAGCAGCACATCTCGACCGCCGACGTTGGTCAAAACAAACGCTGCTTGAGCGCGGTTAGCATCAGCCCAAATGTGATTTTTGGTTATTTTTAGGTCTTCTGATTCAAGGCGAGTGGTGGTGATGTTTATGGCGTAGAAAGTGACAACGGTCGCCAGCAACACAGAAACCACTAGTATAATCAGCGTAGTTACTACGGTGCTCAACGCTTTCTTATTTTTCAGAATTCGGTTCATACTTATTTTCCTCGATCTGAAAAGTCTAGCTGGAAGAGAATAAGTTGATTTGTGCGTAAAGGAATACTACATACTAGAAATCTGTAAGAAAGTAACATATGGGTAATCTTTTTTAATCTCTGTTTAATGCGCATGAATTCAAGGTTTGCAGTTCTTTGAACTTTGAATATGGTAAGTTCTCATGTATGACAAAAAGGAGAAAAGAAAAAAAATAATTTTGCTTTTTCTAAGGTGTTGTGATGTATTCGACGTTGCATTCTTTTGAATACATTGCGTTGGCGCTATGGATGGTTATGCGTGTTGTAACGCCTATGTCGCTTACGCCTATGTGATCAGGAGACCTGACGTAGATAATTAAGGTCGAGCCTGATGGTACTGCTATGTCGTTTGGGGCTTCAGTGAAGTCTTCTGCTGGTCCTGTCTCGTTCCAATTAATAGAAAATGCTTCACCTGCGTTTGGTATGGTTTGATTTATTCTTGGGTCGTAAGCAAGATCCGCTGAAATCGCAAAACCTGCAAACCAATAGTACACATCGCTCCAGTTAGCCTCTTGGTCGCGAACAGTTATCTTGTCAAGCAGCACGTCTCGACCGCCCACATTGGTCAAGACAAACGCAGCTTGAGCTTCTGAACTATTAGTCCATATGTGATGCTTTGTAATCTTTAGGTCTTCCGATTCAAGGCGAGTCGTAGTGATGTTTATGGCATAGTAAGTTACGACTGTTGCTAATAGCACTGCAACAACCAGTATGATCAATGTGGTTACTACGGTGCTCAACGCTTTCTTGTTTTTTAGAATTCCGTTCATACTTGTTTCCTCTATCTAGAAAATGTATGGGTGCACAATTTGTCGATTTGTGCGTAAAAGAACACTACACACCAAAGAACTTTAGAAAGGCTAAACCGAACCCACAATGGACATTTGAGTAGTTGTTTTTAACGAAACATCAGAGCCCCACAATTCTAAGAAAAGAGCCTTCAAAGCTATGATGAAAGCCTCATAATTAGTCCACAACGCAGAAACTCTTTTACTCTTTTCTTCCACATCACTTGATTTTCCATTTGTTTTGATGGAGAAGAGCAGTTGCTCCTGATCAGAGATCAGAAAAGTGGGAAGATCCTCTCTTTCTAAGGATGCGTACTTCACAGCGTTCAGTTTCAGTTTTTCAGCGAAAAAACAACTCTTCGGTGAGTTATTTGTCAGTAGTCGAACACCTATGTTCCTTTTTGACGCCTTCTCCAACTTGTCTATGAAACCGGAGTGATAGTACCGAGCTAAATCTGAATCCGCGACAAAAACACAAATTTCATTTTTGGTCTTTTCCAAAATCTCCTCTGCCTTAAGATCGATTTGTTCCTCTCCTTCTAATACTTGGAAGACTTCTTTCACTTCAGCCACTACTTCGGGTTTGGGCAGAGAAAACCAAACGTCAACCAACTCGTTTTTCCTTCTCTCAAGATGCTCTAAATTTAGTTTCTTCGAACTTATCAAAAGGTCAATGGATTTGTCGAATGGAGTGGCGACAAATTTAAGGGGTTTCTCAAAGACAGAAGACACCAGGCCAATCTTCGCTAGGTCTCGCAGAATTCTATATGTTTCGGTTCTGTGCAGGGAAATGGCTTCAGACACCTCGCTTGCCTTTCGCACTCCAGACCTAGCGAGATACAAGTAAACTCTGATCTGATTCCTGGACAATCCGAGTTTTCTCAACGTGTTGTCGATAATTTCAAGCGACTTAAAAGGTCCTTTATCCTTTCTGACTAATTTCCACAACCCAGATTTGTCGTCGTACAGCTTAACTACGTCGTCAAGCTTCGCCGTTGCAGTTTCCATAGCCGCTTACCATTCCCTCAAAGTTCAAATTTAAATCAGACTCTGAATTTGCTTGTAGAATCAGTCTCAACGCATTCTATATTTTATACTTCTGAATCGAGAATCTGTATTTTCAATAAGTTTTGTAGTCGATTGACTTTACCAGACACGCTTTTCCTGTGTGTAGCAAGAGTTCTTGCACACATTTTCTTATTCACTGTGTTAGTTTTGGCAAGTGTCGAAGCCTTGGTCAAAGTCATTTCTGAGGTTAAACCATTGGAAAAAGCCGAAATTGACGAAAACAATAAAGAAAATGAGAGTTCAGTCAATGGTGAATCCTCAGACGTTTCGTCTCAGATTCAGAGCGAAGAAATGGAGACGGCTGGTTCAAGAGACACCGAGAAAACCCTAGGTGAAATGGAGCAGAAGTTTGAGGAGTTGCTCAGGTCCATCAGGGAAGAAACTCTGCAGTTAAGCGAGTTTCTAATTGAGGAAAAAAGGCTTATTCACGAGTTGTATATTCTTCTTAAGTTGGCACTACGACAGTTGAACGCGTCTTTTCGCATATCCGCGAAGATGATTCCGCTTTCAGAGAGAATCAAACAGGTTGTCCTGAACGAAGAGGGGCACCTCATCCTAGTAAACGACAAAGGTGAGGTGAGTTCCAAAGCCTTGGAGGATTATTCACCTGAAGTCATTTTGAATGTACTCTGGGTAGTTTTACCAGAACTGAGCGAAATGATTGTGTCATATCGAAAGCGTATCAGCTTCCGAGTTAACATCTTCGAAAAGATAAGTCGAGAGTTTAAGAACTTGCACAAGATTTTCTCAAAACGCGAAGAAGGCCAGTCATCGGAGAGTTCAGGCGAAGCTTCTGAGGAGGAAGCGCAGAAAGATGGAGTGCGACAGAGCCTGTTATCTAAGAAATAGAAATGCCTGAGAAATTGCAGGAGCGATTAAGCCATGCTTGAATATCCAACGACGGAAATACGCAGTTTTTATTCATTACAAGACCTACGTGAGAATGTTGAGGAAAAGATTGCTCAATTTAAGACTCTTGGAGAGGAGTACAGTCAGTGGCTAGGTTCTTTGCTTAGAGACTTAGAGTCAACGCATCGAAACGAAGAATGGTTCAAAAGCGTGTCAGCATTGGAGAAATATGCAAAGAAAGGAGGAGGCCGAAAGGAAGCTGAAAAGAAGAAGGGTGGAAAAGAGAAGGCGTTGGCTGAGTGGGTTGTGGTTAAGGGTGTTATGTTGAATACAAGTGACCAAGGAGAAGTTGAGATCCTCTTTGATGCAATTGAAGAGATTAACAGAAAGATTGAGCAACTTACCAAGGTTAAAGAAGCTGTAGAAGATTTGGAGAAGTTAGCTCTTGGAAAAGAAATAATATACGTTGCCTACGTTCACGACGGAGTGCCAGAAAAAATTGTTTTGCGTCACAAGAGAGGCGGAGAAGCGTCGGAAAAATTCACGTATGCTGCTGACTTTTCAATGCTTAAAGAACTCAATTATTGAAAAACTTTGAGATTGGGCGATTAAAGCCATTGGCACCCTTGACAAAAGTTAGCTCCTAAAAATTATCGTAATGTCATTGTTTTTGACTTTCCGAATTCGATGTCGCTTGCTGAGCCGAGCGAACTTCTTCATTCTCGGATTTTGTGGCAGTTAAACCCGTTCCAGCATGGCGTTCACCAGAAAATAACAGGTCGGGCGGAGGATAAATGCTGTCCATTAAAGTAGCCAGCAAATAAATAGCCATAAATGAATGTTGATAAACTCGATGAAAAACGAAGGGCACCCCAGTTTTAGGATCAACCTCTAACATCTTACTTAAAACCTCATCTTTACCTGTTAAGGTAGCGTGACCTTCTAATTCAAACTTCACAACACTAGGCTTAGTGCCAACAGACAAAACGAAAAAAACAACAATTTTGCCACTTTTGCGCTCTTTCTCCTCCAACCGAGCACTCACATCAAACTTCACTGGTCCACCAACCGAACCAGATGCACCAACAATCACTCCACCTTCCAGTCTCGCCCCTCGCACACACGAAATCTCCACTCTCACTGAAACGTCCAACAAATCTAAATTAGACTCAATAACCACCTTAACCCCCTAAACAAAAAAGAAACAGCCCTTTATCAACACCTCCAAAAATTCACAAACTTCAAAAAACTAAAACCTCTTGTGCGTAACATTAAACTACACACAAAACAACACTATCATGATTTCACTTTATACCTTCTGAACCATGCTTGTTCAGAGGGGTTTATGTTGTCTTCTTCTGTGGTTGAGGTGAAGGACAAAGAGAAAGAGGGTGAAGGAGGTAAGGAGAAGGAGACTAAAAAATCTAGTTCCGTTGGTTTTGGTTCACAAGGTTCCAAACGGCAAGAAGCAGCTGTTGTTTTAAGTCAAACAAAAATCAGAACGGAAGTCAACGATACTAGGGTGCGTATTTCTGTTAGCAAGGCAATTGAAAAGCCTCAATCGCATTCAAAGTATAATGTTAGTAAATATGACCTGCATCGTGGTTACGTTTTTCCCGAATCGGTTAACAGTTTGATTCCTGCCAACACTCCTGATTTTGTTGACCGTGGTGAAAATTACATAGAACGTATCGCACGTGCCCTATATTATTTCAAACAGTGTTCTCTGATCGGTCCGAGTGGAACAGGAAAAACACACGTGGTCTATATTGTGGCAGAAATATGCGGATTGCCCATATGGGAGATTAACTGTGGTCTTCAAACTTCTACCTATGACATGTTCGGAAGATACATTGGACTTGGGAAAGAAAATTGGATTGATGGACAGATAATCTGTTGGTGCAGAATGGGCGGATTGTTATATCTCGACGAAGCAAACATGATGAAACAAGATATTGCGACACGTCTGAACCCCCTCCTAGATACACGTGGACACATCGTGTTAACAGAGAAAGACAATGAAATCGTAGATAGGCATCCCTATGGTTATCTAATTATATCAATGAACCCTTTTTCAAGCGAGTTTGCGGGCACAAAACCATTGAACGCAGCGTTTAGACGCCGAATGTCTGTGTGGATCAACTTTGACTACCTCAGTGTCGGCGACAAGATATGCCAAGATGAGGTTAAACTCATTCAAAAACGAAGCGGCTTGAGCGAAGACACTGCTTCTAAGATAGTTAAGATTGGAGCTGAACTTAGGCGACAATACAAAAACGGCGACTTGCCTTACGGTCCATCACCTGGCGACTTAATGAATTGGGCGACCTTAATCACTGACGGCAGCACACCCCAAAAATCAGCTGAAGAGACTATCATCGGCATGACCAGTGATGATATCGAAATTCAACAAATAGTCAGAGACGTTATACACGCGGTTTTTGGCACCAAAGAAAGTTAACGGCGGGTTTGTATGTGGACCTCTACGAATACACCCTCCTAAGTTCTTTTGATATAACCAAACGAAAACATCATGAAGTGAAAGTTTACCTTCGCGACAATGTTCTTTATCCAGTTTTACAAAGAGATGAACACGGTTATATTTTGTGTTTTGCAAAGCCAAAAAGGATGCAAAACAACAAACTCAGCTATTTAGGGTGGCTCTTTGATTCCCACAATGAAGTGCACAGAACTCTGTTATGGCGACTTTTTAGGGCTTCAATCCATCATTTAAGTTCTCACATGGTGACATCTGATTTTGAAGCATACGCCAACTGGTCTAAAGATAAAGACTTAGATTTGGCAACTTTTGCGGTGAGTATTGTAGAAGACGCGGTTGTAAGAGCGCATTTGAAAAGTTTTTTTCCATCACATATATTAGACAACGCAATTGCAAACGCTATCTCATATCTTGCCATGAAACCATTACATGCAATATCGAACGGTACACTTTGCGTTATGGCTGCAATCTTATCCAACTTTTCAACAGGGTTGAGCAAAGGCAAGTTGGATGAAAACACTGAAAAAGAGGTAAATGACTCAGTTTCGGCCCTAAAGAGAATTGAAAACACCGTGCAAAAGGAGCTTCTTGACAAAGCGAAAATGCAGAAAGAAGAAAATTCGCAGGATTTCAAGGATTTAGTCTTTGACGAACGAGTCAAAACTGCTGAGTATATTTACGAAATCTTAGAGGACTATGGAGAAACTTCAGAAGTGCCTTCTCTACCCTATACAGAAAGCCATGGCAGAAACTTGATTTTTCATAGAAACCCCATTCCTCCAGAGGAAGAAATCGAACTCGTTTTGAAAAAAACTCTGGAGGTATTCGATTTTCAAGCTTTGCAACAAGAAGATGCCCATAACGAACTGCATGGGAACTCCATTCAGGCTGAAGTTTCTCAAGTTTTCTCCTCGTGGGAAGCCAAAGAAGCTTTGCAGATGAAAATTGTGGAAGAATACAGAGTTCTGGGAAAAGGCACACATTTCAATTCATTTGGGTTTCCAGAGGAAGACTACACGGAGTTTGTGCGACGCCAAATTGTTCTCGGAAGCACAGTGAGACGAATTCTAGAGAAACTGCGCCTATTCAGAAACGTAGGAGGCGAAGACTACAGACAGGAGGTGGGGCTTCTTGACATGCAGGAAGCCATACAAGTGATAGCCAGTAAAAGCCCAAGAACCGATGTTTTCGTACGCGATGAATTACAGACACAAGATGAACAGTGGACCATACTAATCGATGCAAGTCACAGCCTAAGCTTCTTCACTGGCGAAGTTCAAGGCATCGCTTTGTGTATGGCAGAAGTGGCAAGAAAATTGATGGTAAACCCAAACTCTTGGAGCATGTACGCCTTCAACACAGGATTCTACATAATCAAAGACTTCCTAGAACCATATTCCAACCACACCCGCGCAAGAATAGGCGGCCTAAAACACACCGGAATGACTTATCTCCCAGATGGATTGACACTAGCAGCCGCAGCCCTAAAGCGAAAAATGGCAGAATTAAAAATCCTAGTCGCTGTTTCAGATTTTTTCCCTTCCGGTTACGGCGAGGTAGAGAAGGCGTTAGCTGAAACTGCCAGAAAAATTGAGAAATCAGGCATCGGCGTCATCGGCATTGGAATAAATAGCAACGCAGTAAAAAAGTATTTCAGAACACACTGCGTCGTGGAAAATCCTTACGACTTAATGAAGAAATTCATTAAAGCCTTCTATGAATACAGTTCAGCGGTTTGAAAAAGACGACTTCATAAAAACACAGTGTATCAAAATTTACAAAAAGATTAGAAGCTTACTTGCATCCTATTAGAGAACCTTTAGACAAGCCCTTACCCACCTCTATCTATCCAACACGCCTATTTAGCATAAATCCACTAAGAAACCTATTAAAAACCACCCAAAACAAAAACCAACACTCAACCACCCTTTCAAATGATAAGTTTCATATTTGGATCATATTTGGATCCTAATAGAGGGGGGTCTAGCCCAGTGCGCACACACACGCAAAAATTATTTTCACAAACAAAACACAAATCAAAACCTAACTTAACTAATTTAATAGAATCCCAGCAAAAGCAATAGAAATGCAAGCATATTTCGACTTAGGATATATGCAACATACGAAAATAAGCTGTATATTAAGATTAAAGACCTATTTTCCCTAGAAAGCACGCTGCCAGAAAACATTCTCTTTCATGGACGTATGTGAATTGACAGAGACACGAGTACCGTATTACGACTATTTCGGCGAAGAAACAGAATTGATTAGAGGCAAAAAGTGGAACTGGAAAACCTTCAAGACAACAGAGGGCTATCCAGTTTCTCCCAGCCTCCTAGAATGGGTGATAGGTCAAGAACGTGCTCTAAACGAATGTTACCTCTGCTTAGAAGAATGGGTTCACAAGCTCAAACATTTGGAAAAGGAAGAGTGGTTCAAAGCTTGGAAAGACCCCCAAAACGACAAACAAAAATCTTCAAGAACAGTTCCACCTGGCCCCTACTTACTTCTTTTGGGAGATCCTGGAACAGGCAAATCTCTGATAGGGCGAGCCCTTGCAGCCCATTTAACTCAGCTTTATGAGAAAAACGCTATTCAACTCCAAGATGTAATCTGCTGGCAAAACGAGGTTGTTCCGAGCGAACCCAAAATTTCTGTTCACCCTGCTGAAGAAGGAAAAAAGATAATCTTCAAAGAAAAACTGAAAGAAGCTAAGAAACTCTTTCTCCAGAGGGTTGGAATAAAGGCTGTCACATACCTAATGATGATAGTAGCCGCAATCTTTCTGTTCGCTGGCTTCTTTTATCTTTATCAACAAAAACTGCGATGGGACACAAATGTCGTGACTATGTCAGGCGAGACCGTTCAAACAGCTTATGCAGGCGACTTTTCTAAGTACATGCTTGACTCCTTTATCTCAATTGGAGCAACAACTTTCCTACCTGCAGGAACCATGCTAATGTTCCTTATCCTTATCAACTTGATTGGACGTTTCGGAGTCCTCAGCGGAGCTAAGGGAGTTGGAGGCGCAAAAGCCACAAACGTGCCCAAACTTATAGTGGACAACTCAGAGAAAGTAGCGCCCTTCATAGATGCGACCGGTCACGGGTCTGCTCAACTATTCGGAAGCATCGCTTGGGACCCTCTGCAAACAGGCGGTCTAGGCACACCAGAGCATCAGAGAGTGACAGCCGGCGATGTCCATCGAGCCAACTTGGGAATACTTTTCATAGATGAGATTAAGAACCTCAAGCCAGATGAAACAGTTACGTTGCTAACGGTTTTGGAAGATGGACAATTGCCTATAACATTGAGAAGCAGATGGGATGAAGGCAACACCGCAGCCATGGCTGTGGCAACCGAGCCTGTACCTTGCATGTGCTTTCTCATTGGCGCCGGAAACTTCGACTCGATTGGACAGATGCATCCGGCTTTGATGGATAGAATCTATGGTTATGGCAAAGTTGTTCGCATGAACAATGACATGCCAAGCAATGTGGAGAATAGAAGAAAATACGTGCAGTTCATCGCCCAAGAAGTGCAACGTTTCCACTTGATTCCTTTTAGCAGAGAAGCTTGTGAAGAAATAATTGACGAGGGACGTAGGCGTAGCAACAAAAAGGACGCGTTGGCTACGAAATTTCGACCCATGATAGCCATAATCAAAACTGCTGCTACTCTGGCGATGCTTGAAGGACTAAGCGTGGTTGAAAGAAAGCATGTTCAAGAAGCCATAGAAAAGCACTGTAAGACCATACAGAAACAGATACTGGAGCATCAGATTAGTGAGAGAGGAAAACTCTTAGAAATCCGTCCTGAAGGAGCCAGACTGGGCCAGATATACGGACTTGCAGTAGTTACTGATCCTTACAGTGGAGAAATGACAGGCAACGTTTTGACGGTTAAAGGACTTTTAGAGAAGCGCAGCAATAGGAGAGTGCCGCCGTTGAAAGGATACTATAATGTTACTGGCATAGCTAAGAGTGGAAAGCAGCTCATGATAGCTGACAGCGTGGCTAAGGTTAGGAGTGTCATACTGCAGAAGTATGGTGTCGACATTGCTCAGGACTATTTTACACATATAGACTTCGCTCAAGCTTATGGCGTGGATGGTCCTAGCGCAGGAGTTACGATGGCTATTCTGATTTGTTCACTTATGGAGGGTAAGCCTATCAGACAAGATGTGATTGTGACAGGAGATATCAATGTGGGCGTAGACGGCGTCATACAAGTGACTGCTGTCGGAGGCTTGCATGAAAAGATAATGACAGCCGAGGCTTGGGGCTTCAAAAAAGTGGTAATACCCGCCAAAAACTATAAACATTCCATTGATCCAAGAGACTACAGCATTGAGGTAGTTCCAGCCGAAACTTTAGAAGATTACTTAAAAGAATGCTTTATCTAATCTATTTTTTGTTTGAAAACAATTTTTGCGTGTGTGTGCCCCCTAGGGGGGTCATGATGACCAATAGAAACGTTCTGATTGTAAAAAAGGGTTAGAGAAACAAACAGATTGCCTTACCTAGCCTAGGTTTGTGTGCGCATTGTTGACTTAGCCCTTCTATTAGGATCCAAATATGAAATGTATCATTTGATAGGCTCCAAATATGTTTGTTGAGAGAAACTTGGCTGGTTGAGAGAGATTGAGACGGGGTATAGGTTTGTCTGAAGTCTATGCGTGTTTGGAGCTGAATTAGTGGTTTTCTTGTCTCCTTTTGGTAAAATAGTGAAAGTTGTATACTTAGCTTCAATTTTTTGGTTGTTCAATCACTTATCAACCGATTTTTTACAGCTTTATTCATAAATCTAAGACTTGAACCAGTCTGAGAAAGAATTAAAAGAATGTTCTTGGTGCGGCCGCCGGGATTCGGACCCGGGTCAACGGCTTTGGAAAGCTTAAATTGTAATAATTCTTGTGCATATAAAACATTGCTGATTAGTAATCCAACGCAAGTTGATCTATCATGTCATGTCCTTTTTCTTTTCCGACTTCTCTGTAGATGTCAAGAACTTCTTCAAATGTACCTTGTCCTCCTATAAGCTCCCAGAATTCCTTTCCAATCAAGACCTGATTGTTAAAATCAAGATAGTTCATTGTGAAACTATGATTGTAATCAGATTTCTCATTACCATAAGGATTGTATGCCATCGCGTAGAATGTCTTCACCTTTGGAGGACCTTGATTTTTGATGGCATGGACCTGAAGTAGTCTATCCGTAACTTCTAAACACTGCCCTTTGTTCGGCTTCGGACTTTTGATCTCCATAAAAATCTCGTTTCCCTCTTTATCACGAAGGTATATGTCGGCGATTCGTGTTCTTTCAACAAACTTGCCGCCAGATGATTCTAAGACTTTTTTGACTAATTCCGGGTAGCTTTTCATGCGTTTGGATCCAAGATCGTTGATAATACTCTCAATTGTTTGCAATGCTTCGAGAGAAACCTTTCCTGTTAATTTGAAACCTCTTTCTGCTTGGGCGAAACGATCTTTTGCGATCAATTTAGCGCACTCTTCAAAGGTTGTTCCAAGCTTTGTTGAAAATGTTCGTTCAAATTCGTTTATGAGTAATATACCATGGGGAAGCAGAGCCTCGTGAAAGGGTTTAATATCTCCTAAGGATGACCGAGTTTTAGTGGGACGCAACTCATTAGGTTTAAGATCGCTTGATTTTTTATGCTCCAGAATTATTCCATGAATGAAGCCCTCTAAGTATCCTTTTATCTTCATCCTTGTATCAGGCTTTATCATTAAACAGCCCTCCAGATTAGTATTTGTTCAGAGAAGGCATCTCCTCTCCTTCCTGTTCTTCTGTTAACATTTCTAGTAAGAGTCTCCTCAACCTTGAAACCTGTTCTCTCGGCCAAATCGGAAAATAAGTTCCGCTTGTCGTTAACCACAATGATAGCGATGCCGTTGTCACTAATCCTTTTGCGAATATTCTCAAAAACATCGCTAATTCCATGTGCATAATCCTTAACAGCCTTCCTCGAGTTACCGTTAGAGGCAGTTCCTATCTCTCTGTCTTTCTTGTATGGCAGACTAAATAATTCATATGCATATCGATGCTGCTCATGATAGTCAATCAACCCTACATATGGAGGGGATGTCATAACTGTATCAAATGGTGGGAAATTCGCTTTCCTTGAGTCATCGCATATTATTGTTACAGGCGCATCACTTCTCAGAATAGAGAATTCTTTTATTCTCTTTATCGTGTCTATACTGTATCGCGATAGAAAAGGCACGACATCATCTGTGGGCTTGCAAAGCCTTTTATGCTTGTGGCAAAAGTAGGGTTCTTTTTGAGGTTTTTTAGGAAAGTCAAGATCATAGTGGGTAGTCAATCTTGCTGATCTAGCAGCACGTGACAAGATAATTTTCAAAGCATCTTTATACTCATAGTTCTCGATGAACGAGCGATACAAAAGTATCTGGAAAAGCGCTTTGGGTGCAAACCATTCTCGCAGATATGATGTCGCTTCTTTTTCCGCCAAATCATTTTTGATACCTGCTCGATGTATCTCAGCAAGAGTCTTCGCTAGAATATCTTTAATTTCAAACTCAAGCTTCCGAATATCATACTTGTCTGTCTTCACTTTGCTCAATAAGCAATTAAAGGATGAGATGTCACAACCGATCGATGCTATCCCCAGAACATTCGCTTCAACTAGGGTTGTACCTGAACCGCAAAAGGGATCGCATACGATTTTAGGGTTAAACTTCCTTAGGAATATCTCAACCAACTGGGGAACATATTTGCCGAGATATGGATGAAGCCGGTGAACATGTTTTGTGCGTAATCTCTCAGGTAAGTCTATCTCGCGCCAATTTAGATTGATACTTGAAAGTGGAGTTGAAGGAGTTATCCAACTGAAATCCCCAACAGTTTGTTGTCTACTTTCTTCAGTTGACCCTAAGTAATCATCTAATGTTCTAAGTGCGGAGTGTTCACGTGACTTCAGGTTCTGCATACTTAAAGATATGTTCGATATCTTTAAAAAGATATAGCACTTTGGTCCATGACATCAAACAGGTATGAAAATCCAGTAACTGGTGCGGCCGCCGGGATTCGGACCCGGGTCGCCGGCTTGGGAAGCCGATGTCCTAGCCAAGCTAGACTACGACCGCAACGTTACGCTATACCTATAAGGTTTTGTGCAAATAAAAGTGAAGGTTATTCACTTGCATATTATGAGGAGAAAAAATTGACTGAAGAAGCATTCTCAAGAACATACTTTTGGCAGGGAAACGAAGCTTGTGCTGAAGGTGCCATAAAGGCTGGTTGCAAATTCTTTGCTGGTTATCCCATCACGCCAGCCAGCGAAATAGCTGAGCATTTGGCGCTTAGGCTTCCACAAACTGGCGGTATAGCTGTTCAGATGGAAGACGAAATGGCTTCTTTGGGCGCGGTTGTAGGTGCCAGTTGGACTGGAGCCAAGGCAATGACTGCCACTTCGGGACCCGGCTTTAGCCTAATGCAGGAGTTGATGGGCTACGCTTTCATGACTGAAACTCCATGCGTTGTAGTAGATGTTCAGCGAGCGGGTCCGAGCACAGGGCAGGCTACCAAGTGTGGTCAGGGCGACGTTATGCAGGCGCGTTGGGGCGCCCACGGAGACTACGCTTCTATAGCTTTGTCGCCTAATTCAGTGCAGGAAATGTTTGACTTGACAATCCGAGCTTTCAATTTGGCTGAGACCTATCGAACGCCAGTCATAGTTTTGGCGGACGAGATAATAGCGCACATGAGAGAACAGATTCAAATTCCACCGTCAGATGAGATAACGGTTGTTAATCGAAAAAAGCCGAAAGAGTCTGACAAAATGTTTTTCATGATGGATGAAATCGCGCCTATGCCATCTGTGGGCGAAGGGTTCAACGTGGCAGTCACAGGTTCAACGCACGACGAGACAGGTCGCCGTTTTACAGCCGACCCAATTGTGCATAGGCGACTAGTTGAGACGCTTGTTGGAAAAATCCGAAACAACATAGACAAAATCGTGGAATACGAAGCTCATAGCGTTGAAGACTGCGATGTCGGCGTGGTCTCGTTTGGGTGCACGTCTAGGGCATTGTATGAATCTGTTGAGTCGGCTAAGGAAAAGGGAATACGCGTGGGATTCATTCGATTGAAGACGGTTTGGCCTTTTCCCGAAAAAGCCGTTTATGACATGGCTCAAAACTGCAAGGCAATTATTGTGCCCGAGATGAACTTGAAAGAAATGTTCTACGAAGTGGAGAGAGCCGCACACGGTGCAGCACCCGTTGTGCCCGTTAACAAGGTTGGTGGTGGAGAAATGATTACGCCTGAAGAGTTGACGGCTGAAATTGTGAGGAGTGCGAAATAATTTGACTGAAGCCTTCAACATTCGAAAATATTTGCGCCCTGACTTGACCCTTCCTTTCTGCGTGGGCTGCGGCTGCGTGACAGTTCTAAGCAGTTTTCTGAGGGCAGTTAAAGAATTAGGATACAAAGACTTGAGCAAGTTTGTTTTCTGCAGTGGAATCGGTTGTTCTGCGTGGATTCCGTCTCCGTATCTTGAGGCGGATTCTCTCCACACGACTCATGGTCGTAGCATACCGGTTGCGACTGGTGTGAAACTCTTGCGTCCCGACTTAAACGTGGTTGTGTTTGGAGGAGACGGAGACATAGCTGGAATCGGACTTAGCCACCTGATTCACGCGGCTCGAAGAAACTTAGACATAACCGTGGTCATGGTGAACAACATGATTTATGGAATGACAGGCGGCCAAGTTGCACCCACAACACCGTTTGGAATAAAGACCACAACCACGCCCTACGGAAGTTTTGAGTACCCCTTGGATGTTACTCGCCTAGTTGTTGCGGCTGGAGCCAGTTACGCAGCTCGTTGGACAACTACTCATGGAGAACAGTTGAAAGAAGCCATGAAGAAGGCGGTCACAACCAAGGGTTTCGCCTTTGTCGAGGCGTCGAGTCCATGCCCAACAGCGTTCGGAAGAAGAGTAGGGTTCAAAGACATCGCTGAGATGCTCCGATGGTTTAAAGAGAATTCTGTGTCGCTGGAACAAGCGACCAAAATGACGGAGAAGGAATTGGTCAATAAAATCGTTGTGGGTGAATACGTAAGCCGAGAGATTCCAACGTTAACTGAAAACCTCTACAAGATTGTGAGAGAGGCTGAAAAGAATGCCTAAACGAATAGAGATACGAATTGCTGGACTTGGCGGACAAGGCGTAGTGTTAGCCGGACAAATATTAGGAAGAGCCGCCGTTTACGACAACAAACAAGTGGTTCAAACCCAGAGTTACGGAGCTGAAGCCAGAGGAAGCGCCGCCAAGAGCGAAATCATAATTTCAGATGAAAAAATTGGTTTTCCAATTGCAAGGAAATGCGACATCCTAGTGGCTATGAATCAAACAGCTTTGGAAAAGAACAGGAAAGACTTGAAAGAAGACGGAATCCTCCTGGTAGAGGAAGACAGGGTCACCGTGGCGCCGGACATCAAAGCCAAAGTTTTCAAGGTTCCAGCAAATAAAACTGCAGAGGCTGAACTCAAAACCAAAATCTATGCTAACGTTGTCATGCTTGGGGCTTTAACAAGAATCACTGGTCTTGTCAGCAAAGAAGCGGTTGAAAAAGCAATCATTGACAGTGTTTCTAAGGAAGCACAGGAAAAGAACATCAACGCATTTAGGATAGGCTTCCAAATAATTAATCAATAAGAACTCAGTGCGTGTGCGAGTCCTAAAAATGCGACTACCAGTGTTTAATTCCCCCAGGGCAGGGTTTTGCACGTGCCTTCCAAAATACAATTTGAACACTTACCTCGGAAGGTGCGCCCACCAGTGCATTTACTGCTATGCCGTCAAGTTTCCGAGTTTTGTGGGTCCAACACTGCCTCGTCTCAAATTACTTGACCAAATTGAGGACATGGCGAAAAACACCAAGCATAAGCTTCCCGTTATGATGAGCGACTGCACCGATCCTTATCAACCGCTTGAAGCAGAACACAAGATTACTCGAAAGTGTGCTGAAGTCTTGGCTAAACATGGTTTTCCCTTGCTTATAGTTACTAAGTCGGACATGGTTACGAGGGATATCGATGTTTTTAAGCGAACCTCAACCGTGGTGGCGATGACCGTTACAACATCTCGTGAAGACGTTGCCAAACTTATCGAACCTTTTGCTCCGCCTCCGGAGAAGAGACTCTCAGCCCTACAGAAAATCGTTGATGAAGGCGTCATTGCGGTGGCGCGGATAGACCCGATTTTGCCAACAGTAAACGACGGTGAAAAAGACTTTGAAAGTTTAGTGTCAACGTTGGCGGACATGGGCGTGAAACAGGTTACAGTGGCTACAATGAAACATGTGAGGGGATTTTTCTCAACACTGAAGCAGACAGATCCCAAAATCTGTGAGAGACTGGCAAAAGAATATGCTGATGGTAATTGGGCGGTGGGCTATAAGTATCTATCCATGGAGAAGCGACGAAAAATAATTGAAAAACTGAGACCAATTGTGTTAAAACATGGGTTAGCCTTTGCATCTTGCCGAGAAGGATTTTCAGAATATAACACCATATTGTGTGATGGTACTGCCTATTGCAGAAACTTGTTAGATGCCCATCTTGTCATTGGAAAGCGTTAGCTCAATTGCCAACTGACTCTTCAGTTGATGTATTAAAGCAACTAGAAAACGCATTATTTTTGCTCGAAAACGTATTTCCAAGCAAGCGCTGCCAAGATACCGCCTAGAATAGGAGCAACCCAGAAGAGCCAGAGTTGAGAAAGCGCCTCACCGCGAACGAAGACAGCTGGACCTAAGCTCCTCGCTGGATTGACTGATGTTCCAGTTATGGGAATTCCCACTAAGTGGATAAGCACAAGTGAGAGACCAATTGATATGCCTGCGAATCCTGCTGGTGCATTTTTGCTGGTGGAGCCAAATATTACGAAGAGGAATAATGCGGTGAGCACAATCTCTGCAATAAAGCATGCAACAAGGGAATATCCTCTAGATAACCCGTAATAATTCTGACCTAGCCCATTCTTTGCCAGAGAGTAGTCAGCTTGTCCTGTTGCAATTGTTAATAGTATTCCTGCTGCGATTATTGCGCCGATGCATTGAGCAATTATGTAAATTGCTGCGTCTTTTGATTTGATTTTGCCTGCGACAAGCATTGCGATGGTTATGGCTGGGTTGATGTGGCATCCTGAAATGTTTCCTATTGCGTAGACCATGGCTAGCACTGTTAAACCGAATGCGAATGATATGCCGAGGAATCCTATGTATTGTCCAGCGATTACTGCGCTTCCGCATCCGATGAATACTAATGCGAAGGTTCCAAATAGTTCAGCTGCGTATTTCTTTATGTCTTTTCTTTCCATTTTTATTTCACCAATTGGGTTTAATAATCAGTTAATTGATTTTTAAATTCTGTGTTTGTGTATTTTATTTTTGTAGGTTTTGTTGATGAATTTGTGTTTTGTTTGTGTGTGCGTACCTAGGGGGAGGGGGGTCATGATGAGCTGTAGATGGGTGCTGATTGTTAAATGGGGTTAGTGAAACAAACAGATTGTTGGTGTGGATTGAGACAGAGACGGGTAGAGGGGGGTCTAGACCGTCTATTAGGCTTCAAATATGTTTGTTGAGAGAGGTTGAGACGGGTTATTAGGTTTGTCTAGACTCTTTCAATAATAGGATTTTGAATAGGCTGTAAACTAGGGCTTCAAAAATGTTGTAAATCTTCCTTCAACTGTTCCATAAAGCCTTTTAATTAATGATTGAAAGACTGCCTTATCACCCTTCTCTAGCTCCACCTCTCCTAAGCTCAATAGTCTTCTGTCCAGCTCTTATCCATTCAAAAACTTCTTAACCATGAATAAATAGCAAGTTTCTAAGATTCCATACTCTTCATAGATTTCAATTCGCTAGCTAAGGAATCATAGACCCGAGGTAGCCACTTCTCAACTTCTGAGTCACTGAACCCAAGAATTTGAAGAATTGCTCTATCTAGTTTCACTCTTGCCCAAAATCTGTTTTCAAGCTGTTCAACTATTGATGGGAACTCTACACTTCTTAATTCGCCAAATAAACTCAACAAGTTCTCTTTATCTTTCCTGTTTAATTTGTCACAATCCAACTGTCTTGTCAAGCTCCAATCATTTGCACTCAGCCTTATATATCCACCAAGGGTTTCGGCTTTTAGGGACATGAATTGAGATAGGGTGATTATGGAGTTTAGGCTTAGGCACAGAATCTTGCATTTCTCTTCGTCTAGGTCTCTATAAGTAAAGAATAAGTTTGACAGAATTAGAGGGTCTTTTGAGTAGATTCCTAACACGTAAGTGTTTTCTGATGATAGCCTAATTTTGTCAGGGATTACTAGTCGAGATTCTCCAAGTCGTTCTATTTTCTTGTTTATTATTCCCCAATTGAATTTTCCCTTCCATTTTGATAGTGTCAAAACCTTAGCAAAGTCAGAAAAATCTTTTCTCACAATGTAGTCATAATCTTTTGTTATATCTATTTTCCTTATTCCTGTCGAAGTTCTTAAAGCTGGTTGTGTCACATTCTTGGGTATTTTGATAGAAATACCTGCATCCTTAATCTTAGTGGCTAGTTCCTCTTTCATATCTTTTTCCAAGACTAAGAATGCTCTTTTAACTCTTGACTCATCCAAGGGTTGGGTTACATAAACAATCTGTCCTAAACCTTTAGGAGAAGTAATGCCCTCCTTTATCATGTCAAACTGCAAGTTTGACAGTTTGTCTTTTCCCAATTCTGAAAAAACATTAATGAAGCCTCTAAGATTGTCCATATTTTCAAAACTCGTTCCGCCTATATACAACATGAGATTGCTGATGTCTGAACGTAGTTCGGCTTGTTTCACAAATCTCATTGAGAAATATTCATCATCGTATTGCTTTTTTTCTTTTGCTTCCAAGTTCTTTATTTTTTCAACTACTTTATGACTTTCATCTAGACTCATTTTTCGTATGGATTTCTTAAATAGGATTATGCCCGTCAAATCATCTTTTCTGGATTTGGCTTTCTCAGCGATAAAAAGAGAATCTTTGAAGGATGCCCCTTCGCTGAAAGCAAAATCCTCAGTAGGTTTAATCCAGAAGATTACATGATAGTTATCGAACAAAAAGTTTCTAATCTTCTCAGTTGTTTCACCCCTAGCAATATTTATTGGAATTACTGCCCCTATCTTTCCTTCATTCTTTAACAACAAATGTGATAGAGCCAAGAAGTATCCCCAAAGATTGATGGCATTTCCACACAGGTCAACCAACGATTTATATTCCTTTAATGCATCTCTCATGTATTTTGGCATCTTATCTCTATCAGTAAATGGTGGGTTCATTATTACAATATCAACAGGTTTCAGATAGAATTCTTCTCCTTTTCCTTTAGGTGAGACAGCGCCCTCCTTTCTCAATGCTTTAGAACTTCCCATATGAACAAGAGTTTGTTGAATCTCTCTAGTATATGAAGAAATCTTCACTCCCTCCTTTTTGAATTTTTGAGTTTTGAGAACATCAGATAATGACAAAGAGTCCATTGTTGCAATTTGGACGTTATTGGTTTTCTGTTCAATGTCCTGAGTAGCCAAGTTTAAAGTTGTTATATGCGCTGCAAAAGGCATAATATCAATTCCAGTGATATCATTTTCAATGAATCTCCTATGAACAGCGTCTAGGTCTTTGAAACCATGCAGTTTCTCATAGAGATTCATTTTCCGTTTATAAGCAGAAACAAGTAATGTTCCTGAGCCACATGCTGGGTCTATAACAGTTTCATTCCAAGAATCAATCGTAAGACCAACCAATATTTCTGCTGCTATTGGATGAGTGTAAAACGCAGCTAAAACCTTTCTAACCTCAAAAGGAATCAAATCATGGAAAAACCTTCCTGCTAAATCATGGGTTATGTGTTCTGCTCTTAGTAATTTAATGGCTTTAATAACTTCATTCAATGTGTTAAGAACAACTAATTTTTCTGGAATATGCCCTAAAATGTTCACTCTATATATCGACTGATAATCTATGTCTGTGATTGCATCGAAAAATATTTGTAAACTTTTAACTCGGTCTATCTCCTGTAGCTCTGGAAGGTTAGTTTCCGACTTCTTCTTGAAGATATGGTAGAAAAGAAGTTGATTAAAAAGTAGATATGAAGCTAGATTGACTACTTGTCTCTTAGCAACTTCTTTATCCTTTATTTCTCCGATGGAGGAAAATAAATCTAATTTATCAACGACTTCAGATGCAAGTTCTTCTGTTTTAATCTGATAAATGATAGAATTCAAGTCTCTTACATAATTCTCAATCAGATTTACAATAGTCTTGAAGTCTATACTAATCTTCTTTGACAATATACATGTTTTTAATCTTTGGAAAATGTTTTCTGGTTTTTCCTTTAAACTTTCTGTCCAGTAGTCTGTTAAAACTAGAATTTGAGCTTCTTCATGCAGCGCTACTCTTTCAACAACCCCCGAGTCAAAAACTGCTTGACCCCTGTATTTCTCAGGATATATCAGAATCACTATGTTTTGGGTTCCTAGCTTTCTTGCGTAGTCAGAAGCTTGAGCTACTGCCTTTAATCCAACTTCAGGTTTACCGATTTTAACTTCTATTACAAAAGAAACATTGTCGACTTTGAATAGAATATCAGGATGAGAAGTTGTAACTCTAGTTTCGCCAATAGCTTCAAAGCCTATGTTCGTTAGATGACTAATCAAAGGCGGATAAAGAGTCCTTTCCTCGATTTTGGGGAGTGTCAATTTCCTCAAACCATTACATCGTTAATAAGCTTAGACTATAAAAATATCCCTAAAGCCTCCGTTTAGTTGTGGTCATTGGAATAGGGTTTCAGTTAACAAGATTTTCTTAGAACAGCCTTCTCCAGAGCCTAAGGTTAAGGTTATGATTCCCATGTATGAACCATTAGAAACCTCAAAATGTAAGAAGTGCGGTGAGATTATAGCAGAACCAAAAGAACTAATTAGGATTCAAAGAGAATAATCGAAAATCTGTGCTGAAAGCTTCTTCTTTGGTCATTGTTCTCCTCTCCCAAGTTTGGATATTAAGTCTGGTGTCGAGATTTTTTTGTTTGGTTAGGCTTCGTCGATGAGTTTGTCTGCTGTTGGAATTTCTAGTGGTAGTCCATGTCTCTTCCTTATTTCTTGAATCACAGTCAAGGCTATGTTTTCAGGTGTTTTTTCCCAGTGGTCGAAGGTTGACTGCCAGAAGGCGTGACCTGATGTTGCTGACCTCATGTCTGCGGCTAAGCCGAAGGTTTGGGCAACGGGAATATAACCTGAAATCATTGTTAAGGCTCCTTTCTGTTCTGATGCTAAAATTCGACCTTTGCTGCGAGTTATAATGCTGCTCACATCTCCAACGTATTGAGAGGGAACTGAAACTTCAATTTTATAAATTGGTTCTAACAGCACGGGTTTACCTGTGAGAAACGAACCAAACATAGCTCTTCGAGTAGCAGGCATAATCTGCGCAGGTCCACGATAAACCAAGTCCTCGTGCAATTGAGCATTCATCAACTTGACTTTGACACCTCTCATAGGCTCTTCAGCTAAAGGTCCATTTTCACATCCCCATTTGAAACCCGAAATAATCATGTCCCTTGCTTCATGCAAGTATTGTACACCTTTAGTCAAATCAATAAACATGTTTTTGTGAGCTTCAATCACCCAAACGTTTCCAGCTTCGTCTGCTGACCACCCACCTTCTTTCTGCAGTATAGCAGCTGTCTGCTTGCGGTTCATTTCTTCAGAAATTTCACCCTTGTCAATTAATCCGATAACTTTTTCTTCTAATGGTTCAACTTGAACCCAGAACTTGTTGAGCCTATTTGGACTCTTACCCAAAACCACAATGCCTTGTTTAGAGACGCTTTCTCGATAAACCACAATAGGTTTAGATGCAATTATCTCTAGGTCGCCGCCCGCATAGTCACGTAAAAATTTAACAGCTATCTCTAGGTGAAGCTCTCCCATTCCGCTGAGCAGATACTCGCCAGTTTCCTTGTTTATACTAGTTACAAGATTAGGGTCTTCAATGACTAAACGATGCATAACATCGACAAGCCGCGGCAAATCACGAGGATACTTAGGCTCTAGAGCAATCGTTACAACGGGTTCAGAAACATATTTGATGCGTTCAAAAGGCACCATCCCATCTCTGTGTTCAAAATCAACCACGGTTTCACCAGCTCGGGCTAAGTCCAACCCAAGCAACGCTGCTATGTTTCCAGCGTCAAGACGGTTGACAATCTCTCTAAAAGATGCCATGTACATAGACACTTGCTGAATCCGATAATCCTTTTTTGCGCCTACAAGATAAACTTGATCGCCCTGCTTAACTTCACCCGAATATAATCGACCTGTCGCCACTAAACCCGCTTGAGAATCCATCTGCGCACTCGTTACGCAGATAACCGTGGGTCCCTTTGGATCACAGTTAATCATGGCTCTTCCAATTTCAGAGTCGATGTCTCCTTTCCAAATTTGTGGAATCCTATACTTTTGAGCTTCTACGGGATTTGGAAGATAAGTAACTGCTATGCTGAGAAGGGCTTCGTGCAGAGGAAGGATTTTTTGAAGTTGTTGCCAACGGTCTGTTTGATAAGCATTGACGATGTCGCTGAACTTGATGTCTTTTTCATGCGCAATTGGCAAAGTGAAACCCCATTTGTGAAGAGAAGACCCAAACGCAACCATTCCTTTGGCAGGGTCAACCTTCCACTTGTCCTTGAAATCTTTTTCGCCGTACAACTCCACAAGGTTGTTGTAGTCGTGGATTATTCTGACAAGTTTCTTCTCTATTTCGTCTGGGCTGAGTTTCAATTCTTTAATTAGTCGGTCAATTTTGTTAATGTACAAAACTGGTCTGACTCGTTCAGCTAAGGCTTGGCGAGTCACGGTTTCAGTTTGAACCATAACTTCTTCAACAGCGTCTATAACTACGATGGCGCCGTCAATAGCTCGTAAAGCCCGTGTGACCTTGCCCGTGAAATCCACATGTCCAGGAGTATCGATTAAGTTGACAATGTAAGACTGACCCTTGACTTCGTGTAAGAGGGAGATGTTAGCTGTTTTGATTGTCATGCCGCGTTTCTGCTCTTCCTCAAGATAATCCAAGACTAAGGCTTCTCCAGCCAATTTGGGAGACAATAGTCCTGCTCCTGCTAACAGGGAGTCGGTTGTGGTTGTTTTGCCGTGGTCAATGTGTGCTATTATGCCTATGTCTCGAATGTTCTCTTTCTTATCCATCAGCCTGAGGATGTCGCTTACTTGTCGAAACCTTGGCATGATTGTGTTCGCCCTGATTTGTTTGTGGGTTGAGGATGGTTTATGAGTTTTGTGTGTGTGCGCACAAGTGACCTAGCCCCTCTATTAGGATCCAAATAGGCTCCAAATATGAAATCTATCATTTGATAGGCTGAGTGAGAGCCAGAGACGGGTAGAGGGGGGGTCTAGCCCGTCTATTTGGAGCCAAATAGGCTATTCTTTCGTTTCGAAAAGAGACCAAATACTTGAAGTATTATTTTGTCATATTTGCAGCCCGGTCGAGGCTAAGTTGGAAAGCAACAGTTAATTAGCCGCCGAGTCTAGCGGTCAATGATGGCGGGCTCTGGACCCGCTGACGAGAGTTCGAATCTCTCCCGGGCTACCATTACACCGTGGGCAGGTCGAGGTTTAAATTCTCGGAATTTTCATAAAGCGGCTTGGACTTATAGCGTTTCCTTGGTTTTGACGAAACTTGAATTTTCTTTTTGAGAATTTTTAGATGTTGACGTGTGACATGTGATCTTTGACCGGAAATGATTATTGTGCAGAGTGGGATTTCATGATTGGAGCAAGCCCAAGGATGTTTACCTCAGTTGGTTCTCATGTGAGAGATGGTTTTCTTTTCGCGTCAACAGGCGTTATTTCTATCACTCTCATTCATCTCCTATAAGCTTCCGCTCAATGCTCCGTAGGTTAATCCGAAGATTACGCTGCCCGCCCAAGCTATAACCATGTACGTTAGAACCACCTTCCATCGCATTGATCGATCAAAGAAGATTTGTTTAATAACGTAGCACGCAGAGGAAAAGGATCTGATAACTACGTCTCTTGTATCTTTTTTATTATAGCTGAGGAAATTTTTTCAACATCCTCTTCGGAATAGTTCATAGTGCTAAATGGTCCTAGTTTTTTGATTCCAAGATCATATTCTAGATTTAAGTACTTGTCATATTTGATTCCCAAAGTGTTCAATATTTTTCTCGAGCATTCATTGCGGCAACCGTCGATAACGATAAGATGTTCAATTTTCTTAACGAGCATGGTTTGTCTTGGAATCTTGTTGGCTAGTGCGGGTAATGAGCATATTCCGACTTTCTCGCTTCCTAACCTTTTAACCACTTCAAGTGCAGCCAACCCTGTTAGGTGCCCAGTGTTTGAGGCCCCACTATTGCAAATAACAAGCCCAATTTTAGGTACATCCATTTTTAAGCCTCTGTTATATGTGATAAATACGCGTCATAAATTAACTGTTTTTCCTTCTATGTAATTGTCAACATTCTCATCAGGTTACATGCATATTCCGTGGAAACCATTTACCTGTCTACTAAACATGTTATTAATCATCATTTCAAGTTTGCTCATCGTATCCAGCTTTTTCCAGTATTCTTTTGACAGAAATGTAAGCCGAAGTGTTTTGGGGCAGAGTTAGTTAAACTGCGACAATTTTTTAGCTTGGTTTTCTAGGCTTTCTGGGAATCTGAACCCTCCTACAATGTAGAAGTTTTTGAATTCTATTTTTACCTATTTAGCCACACGATATGCCCGTTCAACATGGTCGAATGACTTTTTAGATGGGTCTATAATGTCGAAGATGTCATTCACCTTTGACGTTATTCGTCGGTTAAGGTGCTCTAAGCCTGCTGGCGAATCAATCAAAACGTACCTATGGTTTTTTGTTAATGACCCTAAAGCACCTTTCAAAGCTGCGTCTGGAAGACAATAGCATCCCTCAACCCATTTTGTTCCAACAGCGATAAAATCGAAGTGGTTCCGCCTTCTTCCAAGAATGTTTGCACAAGAAGTTCTGAAATTTTGGTACGGGTCAGAGTCCACTAAAAGTAGCGGGGTTTCTCCGATTTCAATAAACTATTTAGTCATTAAAGCAACGAAGCTTGTTTTTCCGGTTCCTCCACGACCCATTGTAACAAGAATCTTCATTGGATTTTGTTCCCTTCTATATTTGTCTTGCAGTCATGTATCCCTCAAACATAGCATTATAAATTTTTCTCGATTCTAGGCAATCTCCGATAAGGTAGACATCATAATCGTTTAATTCACTGGCAATTCTGCTGGAAGGTTTTAAACCTCTTGCTATTACAACCCAATCTGCGGGAATGTTGATAATTTTCCCTTCATCGTCTTCCACGACGACACAGCCGATTTTGATCTCTTTGACTTTCACTTTGAACATGATATTGACTCCGATCTCTTTTAGCTTTGAGAGAAGATACGACGCATAAATGGGTTCAATATCCCTCGAAATGGTTTCATAACGTTTTATGACTGTGACCTCGTTATTTTTTAATGCAAGGAACTCTGCAGTTTCAAGTCCTATTAAACCGCCGCCTATGATGGTTACTTTGCTTTTTTCGATTTTAACTTTTGCTTTGAAGATATCATGAGCAAAAACAACGTTTGAATTGTTAATACCTGGAATATTTGGAGCCGCAGGATTAGCTCCTGCGGCGACTATAACTACGTCGGGCTTTAATTCTTCAACTTTCTTTCTGTCTACAGTGCAACCTAGATGTATATGTACTCCTAATCTCGGGAGTTCGTAAGCATAATACTCTATTATCCATTTGAGCTTCTCTTTTCCGGGAGGTATAGATGCGATATTTAAAGTTCCGCCTAACTTGCTGTTTTCCTCGTAGAGGTGGACTTCGTGTCCCTTTAATGCACTTACTCTGGCAGCTTCCATTCCGGCTGGGCCAGCTCCAATTATTATCACTTTCTTTCTGATTTTTGCCTTTTTTATTGTCGTCAATTTTTCGTCAAGTCCTATGCTGGGGTTCAGAGAACATCGAATTGGGAGTTCCTCATAGTGTCTGGCTATTACGCATTCGTTACATGAAATGCATCGTCTGATGGATTTTTCATCTCCTTTTAATGCCTTTTTGGGCCACTCAGGGTCAGAGATCAAGGCCCTTCCAAGGCCAATGAAGTCTGCTTTTCCTTCTTCAAGGATTTTTTCAGCAAACCAAGGTTCTCTTATGACCCCAACTGTAATTACTGGAACGTTAACTTCCTTCTTAACTTGTTCAGCAAGATATGTTCGCCACCCTTGTGGGTATGGAATTGGTTCAAGTCTTTTCTCTCTATCTGTGTTTCCTAACGTTACGTGAATAGCATCTGCTCCAGCGGATGCAAGCTCTTTCGCAACAGCCTTCCCTTCATTTATAGTGATTCCACCTTCTGTGAATTCTTCAACTCCTAATCTTATACTCAAGGGGAAATCGTTACTAACATATTCTCTTATTTTTTCAATAACCATTTTTGCAAATCGTATTCTATTGTCTATGCTTCCTCCAAATTCATCCTTCCTTTTATTTGTAAGGGGAGAGAGAAATTGATTAATTAGAAGCCCATGTCCAGCTTGAACTTCAACCATGTCGAAAAGGGCTTTTTTAGCTCTTAAGGTCGCCATTCCAAATGCATATGCTATTTTTTCTATTTCATCCTTAGCTAATTCCCTTGGTGTGACTCCAGTTTTCGTCGGCGCTGATGATGGGGCGACAGGTTGCCTTCTTGTTACATGGGGATCTGCAATTCCTCCCGGATGTGCCAGTTCTATGCAAGCCTTTGCTCCAGCCTGCTTTATTGCTTGAGCTAAATGATACAAACCTGGAACAAACTTGTCTGAGTCTATCCTCGGCTGTGTTGCACCATGCCTTCCTTCAGGAAACTGGATACACGCATTCTCAACAATTATTAGTCCTGCTCCTCCTTTTGCGACTTTATAATAGTGTTGTACAAGCCTTTCTGAAACCTCTCCTGTAATGCTTGCCAGATTAGTGGATATAGGTGCAAAAACCACTCTATTCTTTATCTTAAGATTTCTTATATATCCATGCTCAAATAGTTTAGAGTAAGTGACTGTTGCGCTCATTAACTTCCTCCTAATCGAAGCTAAACCGCGCGCACTTCATTCCAGTATTTTTCGTTGATGCTGCATCCAGGGTCTGGACCCTGTAGGTCGTTGAAGTATGCATAGGCTCTTGCTCTGCATCCTCCGCATATGTACTTGTATTCGCATTCTCCACAGCCCTTGAAAAGTTCTCTGTTCCTTACTTGTTTTAAGACTGGAGAGTTTCTCCATATGTTAACTAGGCTTTGCTCTCGAATGTTTCCTATTTTTATTGGAATGAAGACGCATGGTTCGATGTCTCCGTTTGGCTCCATGCCGCAGTAGAGACGACCAGCGCCACATCCTCCAATGAATTCTGTTAGAGATTTTGTTCTCCCCTTGAGCATTTCTGTGGCTGCTTTGTTTGTGAAGTGTGTGGCAACTACTGGACCGAAGGCAAACTTATAGGAGGTTACGGCGTATTGAGGGGCTGTGGACAATGTGTCTAATTTACTGTTTTTGTCAATGAGTTTTGAGTATAGAAAATCTAAGAGTTCTTCTCTTTCTTTCGGGGTTAAATCTTGATCTATTATTTCTTTTCCTCTGCTTACTGGGATGAAGTTAAAGACTATGAACCGTTTCACGTGGATGTCTTTTTCGATAAATTCTACGAGTTTTGGTATTTCTTTCAAGTTGTAATGGGTTGCGGTTGTTGCGACACAAGTATCTAAACCAGCTTTAACGCAGTTTTCTATTCCTTCTATGGCTCGTTTCCAAGCTCCTTGTATTCCCCTGAATTCGTCGTGGGTTTTCTTGAATCCGTCTAAAGAAATTTCGACGTATTGAACACCCACCTCCTTCATTTTTTGTGCAACCTTTTCAGTAATTAACGTTCCGTTGGAAGCGACGGAAACATAAAATTCTTTTTCAGCGGCATACTTAGCTACTTCAAAAAAGTCTTTCCTTACCAGTGGTTCTCCACCGGAAAATGAAAGGGCAACGACCCCTGCATTTGCAAACTCGTCTATGGCATGTTTTGCTTCTTCGGTTGTTAGCTCATCTGGCGCAGGTTTTGGTCCAGCGTTTTCGTAGCAGTGTTTGCATCTTAGGTTGCATTGTTTTGTGAAGTTCCATACTATGAGAAATGGGGCGGCTGTTGTTTGGGGTCTTTGGACGCCATAGTAGCCTATGCCTTCTAGAATGTTTGCAATGCCTCTTCTCACCATTGGATTTTTTAGAGATTCCATCATCTGCTCTTTTGAAACGCCGAAGGATTGAGAGCCTTTATCGAGGGCTAACTTAACTATTGAGTAGGCTAGTTTTTCTTGAAAACTTAATTTTTCTGCTTCGCCAACATATTTCTTTAGGGCAGACTCTAGCTTGCTACCCTTTTCCGTTCTTTTCGAAACCCACCTTAACAAGCTTCTAGAAATGGGGTTGCCGAGCCAGGTCTTAACAGTGTTTGCAACTAAATCTGCTTCATGCACTCCACATTCCTTCTGAATGGTTTATTACTGTTTTTGCTTAGTTTCAATAACTTCAGAGCTTTCCATGCTTTTCCCTCTAAATCGAGTA